>Ga0134103_1000270_pt1 | contig 65248 bp, 56 predicted proteins | sample 14_taG_2_FD_94445 | JGI IMG/M metagenome (GOLD analysis project Ga0134103, IMG submission 94445) | Switchgrass degrading microbial communities from high solid loading bioreactors in New Hampshire, USA - 14_58_20_212_A1 metaG | ecosystem: Engineered > Bioreactor > Semi-continuous > Anaerobic >...
CGGCAGCTTAGCTGCCGGGAGACTGCCAAAGAGCTTGCATTAGCACATCGGCCGCTCAAACGGCATACAAGCTGAGGTGCGTCGTCGAAGACCTGACGAACTCTCCAGTCCCCGGCCCGGCACATCAGATCAGCCCAGGATGCGGTCGACTTCCTCCCGGTCGAGATCCATGACGTACGGGATGCCGCTCACCTCGCTGGCCTCCTTGGTCAGGGCGACGATGTCGTCGCGGGTGATGTACTGCAGTGCGAACTTCCGCGCTCCGGCCATGAGCTGCTGCAACCCGCCGACCACCCGGTCGATATAGGAGTACACTCCGATGGCGCCTGGAGGGAGCTTCTTGAACTCCTCGACTCCCAAACGTTGCTTGAGTTTAATGGAAACATGGAAAAGTTGGTCAATACTGTCGCCGCATTCCTGGAGGTCCTTGGGAAGTTTACCCTCCCGCAGGAGTCGTCCGATGGTGTTACCAACCATGGCTGCGGTCATCGGAGCGCGGCCCAAACCTACTAGGCGAACATGAGGAGCCCCCAGAGCCAGACCCTTGAATATCATGTCCTCTAGTGTGAAGCCGCCGGCGATGGCCACGGCTGGTATATAAGCTCCCCGCGATGCAAGGCGGTCCAGGTAATTATAAAGAAGCGATTCGATATAGACCGTGGGGATACCCCACTCGCACATCATTCTCCACGGGCTCATACCGGTACCGCCTCCCGCACCGTCGACGACCAGGAGATCGATGCGGGCATCGGAAGCGTACTTGACGGCACGGGCCAAGTCGGCCGGTCTGTAGGCTCCCGTCTTCAGGGAAATGTATTTGGCACCGGCCTTGCGCAGCTGCTCTACCCTTTGATGGAAGGCTTCTTCGCTGACCATTCCCAGCCGGGAATGACGCTCGAATTCCTTAAACGCGCCCTTCTTGAAGGCTTCGACGACCTCGGGATCCGCGGGATCGGGCAGTACTATATAACCGCGTTCCTTCAGCTGACGGGCCAGCTCTAGGGTGTCAAGCTTAACCTCACCGCCGATGTCCTTGGCGCCCTGTCCCCACTTCATTTCAACAAACTCCACGCCCAACTTTTCGATGGCGTACTCCAGGACGCCGAGCCGCGAGTCCTCCACATTTTCCTGTACCGTGATGGCTCCATAACCGTCGTAGTAACGCCTGAACATATTCACCCGGCGTTCGAGCTCCGGCGAGCGCGCTACGCGGCCGTTCTTCAACTCGAGCTCCGGATCCATGCCGCAGACGTTCTCACCGATGCTCACGATGACCCCTGCCAGGGCACCTCCGATGGCATAGCCCTCCCAGTAAAGCCGGGCGACGTTCGTCGATCCCTGGCCCGGGAACACGAAGGGGGCACGAAGCTTAATCTTGTCCTCGCCGGCTCCGATCTCGGTTTCCACGGATACGGCAGGGAAGATGGCCTTGTCGGGGTCGGCGGGCACGCCATGGGCACCCACGGCAGTGCCGTTGATGTTGAAATGCGAGAAATCTACGGGGTAATCCTTCCCTGAAGCCGCGGTTATGTGACCGAACGGCTGGGGATATAGGACTTCTCGTCCCCTAATGGCCGAACGACCTACTTCGCACAGGCCGGGACAGGTATCGATGCACACCTGGCACATACCACTAAAGGGAGAGACGCTGTCCGGAGTGCGATTTCTCGTCCTCGTGGCCTGTGTTGCATTGGGGATCATGAAACTCATAGGGTACAACGTCTCCTTTCTCGGTACGTCTTTATATAACGTCTCCCTGACGGGAAAAAGGTAGTGACTGTCACTATGCGAAAGTAGACTTTCATCTTGCAGATACTAAAAACCCCTTTCAAATTCGGGCAACCCGACAGATCAAACCTCGGCGACTCTGCCGGCGGACGGCTACCCGGGATTCACTTTCTGGCGCCGCCTACCAGAGATGGATTGTATCCAAGCCTTTGGGTTATCTTGGCGGCATATTCCTTGACCAGCGGAATGATCCTGCTATTCAGGTAATCCTGGGTCAGGCGATTGGATGGGCCAGACACGCTCAGTGCCGCTATAGCTTCTCCAGCCATGTTAAAGATAGGTGCAGCCACGCACCGCACGCCTTCCTCGCGCTCTTCCATATCCAGGGAGTAACCATTCCTCCTGATTTTCCTCATCTCTTCTAAAAACCGTCCCGGGTCAGTTATAGTGTTCTGGGTATAAGCCTTGAGCTGATGGGACTTTAGTAACCTGAGTAGTTTCTCCTCCGGCAGGTACGCCAGCAGCGCCTTGCCGCCACCGGTACAGTACGCCGGCAAATGACGTCCCATCCGTGCCATCATCTTGACCATGCGGGTCGATTCCACCTGGTCGATGTACACGATGTCGAAGTTATCCAAAACAACAATGTTGGCCGTTTCATTGCAGATTGATACAAGTTCTTCCAGGACGGAATGCGCATACTCCCGCCAATCAAAGGCATATAGAGCCGCGTTTGCGATCCTGTATAATTTCAGCGTAAGCTGGTATCTTCCGGTTACGGGATCGCGTCGCACGAACTCGCGCCGGACCATTGTATGCAGCAGCCGATAGGCCGTGGTCATGTTGAGACCCGTCTTACGACATATTTCCGTCAGCAACAGAGAATTACCGGCCTCACCCAAGGCCTCAAGGATGCTCAGGCTGCGCTCCACAGCCTGGACGGACTTTACGGCGCTCCCGTGCGGTTCTTTGTCCGCCTCCTTTTCCGGAGATAAGCTGGCATGACCCTCTCCAGATCTGCCAGCATCGGCGAGGTGTTCACTAAAACTCAACTACAAGCCGCCTTTCATTAGAAGATAACTGGAACAACCGCGATCATGACAATAACTGCGATGAGATCCTACTGGCACCTTTCGCCCAAAACCACGGAATATGTTCTACACCCAGCGAAAAATACCTTCCGTATGGTGAAATTTTTTGTGAGTATATGGCGTTTAGGGCCGCATAGTCTTGATTGGAGATCCGTAAGGTTGTGGTTTGGGACCGAAACCGCCGTGTTGAGCTCCAGTCAAAGCAGGCAGGTGATGTGGATATGGACGGCGTCTTCGTGATGAAGATCCGTGTGCTGTGGTCCGCGGCGGTCTTAGGGTTGATCGCGGTGGCTGCACCGACCCTGTACTGCGCATACCAGTGTCACATCCGGTGAGTATCCAGACGAGTATTCCGGCCACAGCCCCCTTCCCGTTCCATCGGACCCAATCCTCCTGTGGTCGGCGAAGGATCCCAAGGGAGACGACAACGGGCCAGGGATTGCCATGTCCCTGAGCCGCAGCAGCAGAACTCTGCAAGCAGTTGTAGGTGCGGTTATCCCGCTTCCCGAGAGGTCGAATACGGCCCTTACAGGACGAGACGGCCATAATTCCCAGGTTGTAAAGGGAGGATCAGGACCGTAAGGCAAGTAGAGATTGCAATACGCCGCGTAAACGACGTGTAGAGGTGCGGTAAGGAGAAGCGGGGCTGGTTATCCAGGATACATCCGGTCTGATGTCCCTCTTCACCCGTTCAGAGGGTCGGGTATCATGTTGCAGGCGTTGCATCAGACGGGGGTGGAGGCCTTGTCCAATACGACCGGACTGGTGGCCGTGGGGCGCCTGCCGTCCGGCATCGAACGTCCGGCACCGGGCTGGCCGGGAAAGGCTCCCAGCTGGACGCCGGCAGCTTGGCTGCCGGGAGACTGCCAAAGGGCTTGCATTAGCACATCTTCAATGAACAGGCTCCACATCTCACTCCCGCGGCAACCTGCAACATTTTGCTGGTCAACGCCTCCTCGCTACCCACATACAAAGAGAAGCGTTGTCCTTATTGTGGGAAGTTGCTATCTGAGCAACCTCAAACGGGCTGGTCTGCTGTTACCAACCCCAGCGCGTAACAGAGCCAATCGTTTACAGTAGATCTATCAAGTCTCCGATTCCCGGCACTACGAGATCGGGAACGAACCTGGTGCTGTCGAGGTCAGATCGCTGTGTTTCTCCTGACAGCACTAGTATGCCCGTTATTCCGGCTGCAGACGCCATTGCGATGTCAGTGTAAAGCCGGTCGCCAATCATCGCAGTCTCGTGCCTGTCACACCTGATCTTTGCCATCGCAGCCTGTATCATCTCTTTATTTGGCTTGCCGATGACCTTCGGCGATCTCCCGGTAGACTCGCGTATTGCTGCGATTATACTTCCGCAATCGGGGATCGGCCCATTCTCTGTTGGACAGTTCACGTCCGGATGAGTTGCAATGAACGGCACACCTCTTCGAATCAGATCGCAGGCCCTGCGGAGCCGTTCATACGTGAGTTCCATATCAAACCCTAGCACTACAGCATCGGGCTGCTCAGAGTCAAGCCGAAACCCGGCCCGCGCAAACTCGTCCCGAAGGGACCCGGTGCCCAGGACGTACACTCGCGGTCCCAGGTTTGCAGCCTTCATGTAGGAAATCGTAGCCTCACCGGAGGTAAGGATTTCGTCCGGGCTAGCGGATATCCCCAGTGAGGCGAGTTTTTCTGCATACTCATGCCCGGCCTTAGACGAGTTGTTAGTCAGGAAAAGGACACGACGGCCAGTCTCTCTGCACCGCTCGAGAAACTCCACCGCTCCGTCCAGGATCCTCTTGCCTAAATAAATGGTGCCGTCCATATCGAGCAGAAAGCCTTTAATGTGTGACAGTCTTCGGACCGAGGCGTCCGGCACTTTGCGTCTTCCTCCTGTGTTGGCCGCCGACCACTTCGGGCACATTATCAGAAGAGAAGCTCTCACACCAGGCCTTGTGCTATCATAGCATCCGCCACTCGCAGGAATCCGGCGATGTTGGCTCCGGCGAACAGGTTTCCGTCAAAACCATACTCTCCAGCCTGCAGTCCACATCCTCGAACTCCCAAGGCAGACACATGCTGTTCTGAGACATCTCAAATACCGAGCACGCGACTCCGCCGGCATTGGCTGCTTTGCTGGGGCCGACGCCAATATCTCCGGCCGGAACATCAAGATCAGACCCAATGTGTCTACACAATTCTGTCATAAAGCTTTGACAGAAACGCATGATCTCTCGATCAGACTTCCCTCTGGGATCGAAGTCGCTGCCGCCTTTGGCTCCCCCGATCGGCAACCCGGTGAGTGAATTCTTGAAAACTTGCTCAAATGCGAATAACTTGATAACTCCAAGGTTGACTGAGCGGTGAAAACGCAATCCGCCCTTGTATGGGCCAACTGCGTTGCTGAACTGAACACGGTAACCCCTGTTGACTTGCACCCTGTTCTGGTCGTCTATCCAAGAAACTCTGAACATGATCTGGCGGTCAGGCTCCACAATTCTCTTAGGATACCGGCTTCTTTGCATTCAGGGTGACTTTCAATCACCGGTTCCAAAGAAGTCAAGACCTCTGTGACCGCCTGAAGAAACTCAGGTTCTCCTGCGTTTTTTCCAGACACCATTTCTAGCAATCAGACACATACGACATCCTCTCTCCTGACCTTTCCGTGCTTCACAGACTACGTGCCATTGCCTAGCCAAACTAAGCAATGGCAAAACTCGTCATACATCGATAACTGCTCCATTAATCACCATGATACCATTTGCAAAAAAACTGAGCAATGCAGGTATTAGAAAATCTATTAGTCTTTGATTGGCATGGCGGTTCATTAATTGCTATAGCGTGGCCGATTCTGGTCGATCTTCATGTATACCTCGACGGTCTTCTCAACCATTGTTTCACAGCCGAATCTTGTCCATGCACTTTCTCTGGCAGCACACGCGAGGCTTGAGAACAAAACCTGATCGTCCAAGACCGACATAATCGCTTCGGCTAGCTCTTTCGGTGACCTCGGTTTGACAATGATCCCTGTCTGCATGTGTTCGATCAGGTCTCTTATACCTCCCACGTCAGTGGCAATTGCCGGTAGTCCGACGGCCATTGCCTCCATTACGGTCATGGGAGTGCCTTCGCTCCACGATGGTAGTACAAACACATCGAACTCGCTCATGATGTCCAACGCATCGTCTCTCCATCCAAAAAACCTCACTGAATCGCACAGTCCGAGATCGTTAGCATAAGATTCAAATTGAAACCGGCTGGGACCATCCCCAACCAGTACCAGTTGAGCCGTCGGATAAGATCGATGTACGACAGCAAATGCTCGCAGCAGGTCGGTTACGCCCTTTTCAGGTATCATCCTCAACACCGAACCTATGATCGGCCTGATTTGCCCGTTCACCGAGCCGGAGTTTGCTGCAGGCCTTGTCCTCGCTCGAAGCACTTTCGACAAGTCTATGCCGTTCAATATAACTGTAAGCTTGCCACTGGACTCTGGGCATTGCTCCTTGGCCATCTCACCTAGAGCAGACGACACACAGATAATCGCATCCGCTCGCTGCAGCAGTATGCCGATTGCACAAGTGATCAATTGCCTTTTCAATCCTTTGAACCTGGGGGACAGCTCGTTATGAAGGGTCAAAACCATGGGTGGTTGTGAATGAGGTAGCCTGGAGAGAAGTGCAATCATGCCTGCCTTCCACCCGTGGGCGTGAACCAGCGTCCAGTTGCCTTCGGACAAGATGCGCCGAACACGCGCGACCGCTTGTGCGTCCACAGTGACACGCACCCCGTCTAGTATGTCGACCAGGTAAGACTCGACTCCTAAAGTTCCATTGCTGAGTGCGTTGCCAACCACTCCCACCCGAATGCCCCGGTTTTTCAATCCCGATACAAGAAGTTCCAAATGCTTCTTCATTCCGCCATCCGCAACTCTGGCGACGTGCAGGACCGACAACTCATTATTGGTTACTATTGCTCAAAACCTCCCGTCTCCGCGGGGTCAGGCGCACCGAAAGGTAGAGAATCGCAACTGCTGCATAGTGAAGAACGAGAGCCCCTGCTACAACTCCTGAATCGTTGACTAAGAGTGCGACTATAGCTGCAATCGTAGTCCCTGTGAGACCGCTGACGGTTCTCGGAAACGCCTGCTTTATCCTTTGAATCAACGGCGTCGGCCTATACAGCAACCATGCAATGGCTATCAGTGCAATAACGAGTGCCCTTGACCACACGCTGTACCGAAAAAGCTTTAAGTTCATTTGCAGCTTCCTTCGAATGATGGCAAAAGCCTCATAGATGCCGTTGGCGTCTATCAGCTGCACCGCCCTCCCTAGATGGGTCGGTCCCTCAGGGTTGAAGTAAAGGTCGATCACTGTGGCCCCGCCCACAACCAGCACCGGCAAGGCGAGCGCGAAAAGCAGGCGTCGTTTCGTCAGTCTGCCGCGGTAGATCAGAAGAGCAGTGATAGGCAGTGAGACCGCGGCCGTAATGCCTCCACCCACATTCGCACCGACCATCGGCAACACTAGAATGAGCAACACTCCTGCATACAGCACCACAAACAGCGGCCGCAACCAAGTCTCTGACCTCGGCAGCACATCTAGCAACGCAGTAGTGCCCATTATCGTGGATCCTACCAAGACGCCCATGTACTCATTCCCGATTCCGTAGAACCTAGCACCGCCCATCGGGTCGTATCCGAGAACCGAGTTCTGAATCAGCCGAGTGCCTGTACATGTATCAACGATCAGAGCTAAAGCGGTCGATAGAGACACGAGGGCGATGTGCAGAACAGGATTGCGGGTGGAGCTTTGCGCAACCAGTGCCATCGCGAGTGCCAACAAAACTGCTGCAGACAATGAAGCAATCGATCCGGTCAGGCCGAACAGAGGCAGCAGCAACAAAGCCAGAGGCATAGACGCCATCAACAAGAGTGCCTTGAGCAGCGTTATTCGTACCCACGCCGCATCAGGCCGCAGTATGACGTAGAGCAGAGCAATGATATATGTGGCGATGTATGCGGAAACTATTGGATGAAGAATGGTTCTGCGCTGAATACCAGTTGCCACAGTCCGCTTCAATGTAGTCGCAAGCAGGTCTTCGACATTGGAAACAGCAACGGATTCGACTGCAGCTCCACCGAAGGTCTCAGGCGGATCAACTCCAAAAGCTGCGAGGATCGTTGGAGCCACATCGAGATTAGTGACCAATCCCACGCGCCTGGTAGTGTCCGAAGTGAGTGCCCCGCGCATCGACCCATCTCCGCACCACAGCACCAGCGGAGCAAAGGAATTGCCGGCAGCGATATCGTGCTGCGGAGGAGTCGGCACAAGAAGCATTAACCTGTCCTCAGCACTTAGTTTTTTCAGGAGAACGCCAATAAGCGTGTCTAACCGTTCCAGTACTCGGTTTCGCATCTCAATAACAGATTGGTCAGTGTAACTATGACGTGCCTGGTATAACCTCGCTAGGTCACCGATCTCAATAGCAATGACCCTATTGGTGCCACTGCTGTCAGGGATCCTGTCTAAGATGATTTCGGAAAGGTACTCATAATCAGACCTGATTCCAAACGGGCTCCATGGATCCCTGATAACCGGCGTTCTAACAGACCCCTCGGGTATAACACCCCACTCGTCCATGAAAATGACGGTCATATGCCGCCTCGGTTGATCGGTATCCGCGTTTCCAAAGTAGCTAACCCTCACACCGGCCTTAGACAACAAGGACCCGAGTGCGCCCGGCACCGGACGGTGAGTGAGCGCCTTGTTCGCGGCTGCTATTTCGGCTATCGAAAGATTGACTATCCGGCCGGTGAGCTGCCTGCCCGTGCGTCTCTCATAGACAAGCTGAGCAGTTTCTGGAGGATTCGTGGTAAACTGTTCTGAGTCTGTGGACGCCAAGACAAAAACCTCGGATCCCTGCGAGAGTGTTGGAATCGCAACGATTTGGGTGTCCGCATCAAAGGATTGTGCAGACGCGACCGGACCCAACGCTCGGGCACCGGCACCAATCGTCACTGCTGCGTTCTCAGGACTGGTTGTGCCTGCGGTCGCAGTGTTCATCAGGCCGACCGCGCCTTCCTGGCACAACCGGCGAATGCTGGGCAGCTCGGTGTAAATAACATCGCTCACAGATAGTTGGTCTACGATCAAAACGACAAAATCTACCCCGGTTGCCAATGCAGGATGGCAACACAGAGTCAAGACAACCAGTCCGATTACTGGGCAGATCACCCTCGATCTCGGCATTCGACTGAGCAAGACCTTCACCGTGATTTAGTGTCACCCGGTCGGAGGCAGGTATTCCGATTGCGTTTAGTTGCATAGGAGGAACGGATGCAAGTTTGGAGGACTTCGGGGTCGGACAATCGAAGAATGATGAGTCGGCTATACGAAGGTGAATTCAGAACTTTGGTTCCGGTGATGACACGATGAAGCACGAAAACGTAAATGCAGCTCCTTACGATCTCAACCACCCTGACCCCGACACGAGGCTGGAGAACTTGAAAGCCTGTATGAAGTTGGTTGAGGAAGGCAAGATAAGCGAACCTCCAAAAGGCGAATACGTGAATAACCACATCCACACCACATTTTCGTTTTCTCCTTACTCACCTACATGCGCTGTCTGGATGGCGTATAGGGCCGGGCTTCAGACTGCGGGTATCATGGACCACGATTCAATAGCCGGTGCCAGGGAGTTTATCGAAGCCGGCCGGATAGCAAAAATCGCAACTACAATCGGAGTCGAGTGTAGAGTTGACTTCTCAAGCACGCCTTTGAAAGGCCGGGCGATTAACAACCCTGACCAAAAATCCATAGCTTATGTGGCGCTTCACGGAATTCCTCACACGCAGATCGACAGGGTACAGGAGTTCTTTGCCCCCTACGTAAGGGCCAGGCATGAGCGCAACCGGCTGATGGTCTCGCGCTTAAACGAGATTGTTCGTCCCCTGGGCCTCACGCTGGACTACGACGAGGACATCTTGCCGATCTCCGAAAGCGCTCGCGGGGGAACCGTGACAGAAAGACACATTCTGTTTGCGCTCTCTCAGAAGCTGGTGAATAGGTACGGGAAAGGCGAATCGGTTGTCGAAGTAGTGAGAGGTAAGTTGGGAATAGAGATTCCTGCGAGGATATTGAGATTGCTGCTCGATGCAGGCAATCCTTACTATGAATATGACCTCTTAGGCGTCCTAAAAAGCGATCTGGTCGCAGCCTTTTATGTAGAAGCGACCGATGAGTGCCCGGACGTTCACGAGATCGCATCCCTGTCAAAACAGGTCGGAGCGATTCTGGCATATGCGTACCTGGGCGACGTTGAGGAATCAGTCACCGGCGACAAGAAAGCGCAGAAATTCGAGGACGACTACATCGAAGAACTGTTCGAGGTGATAAAGAACATTGGGTTCAATGCCGTGACGTACATGCCCACGCGAAACACTCTACAGCAGCTCAGGACGGTTAAGAGCCTGTGCGAGAGACACGAGCTGTTCCAGATCAGCGGCGAAGATATAAACTCTCCTCGGCAGTCTTTTGTATGCGAGGCATTAAAGAACCCGGAATTTCATAATCTCATAGATTCTACGTGGGCTCTGATCGGGCACGAAATCGCCGCTACCGAGGACCTGAACAAAGGCATGTTCTCTACCAGGTCCATACAGAGCTGGCCTTCGCTTGATGAAAGAATCCAGGCTTTTAAGGCAATCGGTTTGACGGTAAGTCGACACTGACCAACTGCCGGGCGCGGATCCGGCGCCCGGCGATTGAACCACATTACTCACCGCCGAGAGAGCAGTGTGTCGCGCTGATATGGCCGTTCGCGTCACCGGCACTGTGGTGAGCATCGTTTTCCGCTGCCGCACATACCAAGTACAGAGCGCTGCAATCGGCGCACCTTTTAATTTGGTGGGTCTTAGCAAAGTCCTCCCAGTGCCGCTGCTGCTCTACAGTTAAGCTCCCGGTCCCTTTACACAACGGGCAAACGTTATCCAGAGCAGCGAGTATTGCTCTTCGAATAAACTCCGACCTATTTGGCACGCCTTCCATGGCTCTGGCCAATTCCTCATCTACCTTGAACGTTATGATCTCCTGTTTTGACCGTCTCGCCAATTTCTGATCCCCTCCAACAACAGGCGACCTGCTCTAACTCTCCAGCTTGTACCTCTGCGGTCTTGCTCTTGTGGCCGATCCATCGCCAAGCCAGCCCAGTTGCATATGCGAAAGCTGTAATAAGGATAATGACCGGGCCGGTCGGCAAGTCATAGGTGTAACTGACTCCCAGCCCAGTGGTAGTAAAGATCATACACAGCAGCGCTGCGGCGACCATCATGGATTTCATCGACCGGCAGAACAGACCGGCTATCGCAGCGGGCAGGGTTAGCAGCGCCACCACCATAACTATGCCGACAATACCCACCATCAACACTACAGTAAGGGCAGCCAGACAGAGCATAAGCATGGAGTAGAACCCCACGCGCAGTCCTCGCACAGTAGCGAACTCCCTATCAAATACAACTGCGCCGAATTGGTTGTAAAACACGGCTGCCACCGCCAGTATCACGATGTCTAGACCCACGATGAGCCACAGCTCTTGCCTTGACATGATCAGTATGTTGCCAAAAAGGTAACTCATCGGATCTACATATCCTGGCGTCTTGGCCAAGAACAAGACTCCTGCAGCCATTCCAACCGACCAGAGTGCACCTAGCACAGTATCCTCTCTTTCGCGTGCGTAAAGGCTGACAATACCTACCACTAAAGCAGCAACCAACGCAGATGCCAAAGCGCCGTGAATTGGCTGAATGAAACTAAGGCCATGAGCACGATTGAGGTACAGCGCTAGGCCAATTCCTCCTAACACAGCATGTGATATCGCCCCTGCGATATAGCTAATGCGCTGGACCACCACATATGTGCCAACCACGCCAAACGCCATACTGGACAGAATACCCGCGATCAATGCATATCTCAAGAACGAAATCTCCGGATTCAACAGTGCAGCAATAAACTCAGGCATTGCCACTCACCTCTTCAATTACACGGTCGTGGCGAACCAGCCTGGTCTCTTTGCCATAGATCCGATCAATTGTCTCAGCCGACACTTCGCTGGTAGGATGGACAGCCACAGTCCGATTGACGCAAACGACCTTAGTCACAACTTGGGGAACAAACCACACCTCGTGTGATACCATGACTATCGTTATCTCCTGCTTGAGGCATTCCAAAATGGCCATTATCTCCTCTCTAGCCACTGGATCTACATTCGCAGTCGGCTCATCGAGAAGGAGCAAGTCCGGCTCTCCTGCGAGCGCTCGTGCGATGAGAACTCTTTGCTTCTGCCCGCCAGAGAGGTCTGCGAACTGTTTATCAGCTAACTCCAGAATTCCAAGCCGCTCTAGTGCTCGCTCAACCGCAGCAAAGTCGCCTTTTTCGTAACCTCCAATGTGATTGGCCGTTAGACGCCCCATTAAGACGACATCTCTGACTGTCACAGGGACCAATGGGTCGTGGCTAGACAACTGCGCCACATACCCCGTACGGTGTCGGGCTCGCTCCGGAGGCAGGCCAAAAACTCGCACCACTCCTGATCGTGGTTTGAGCAGCCCGACCATGAGCTTAAGCAGAGTCGTCTTTCCACCGCCATTTGGGCCAATCACATAAACAAACTCGCCTTCCTGAACTGTCAGGCTCGCATTAACTATGACTGGCGCTCTATTATATGAAAAGCTAACCCTTTCCAACTCAATAGCATTACCGGCCACTACAGCACCCTCCCGCTCCGATACTTTCTCAACAACCTTGCCTACTACTCCATCGACTGTGCTAACTGGTCTGCGATTGCCCAAAGATTGGCCAGGACATCCTTTTTAAGCGGATCGATGCTGACAATGGATGCGCCGATTGATTCTGCTATCAGTCTTGCGCTAGAATCGTCAAACTGCGGTTGAACAAATACGGTGCGAATTCCGTTTGATTTCGCCCAGGTGATGATATTCGCCAAAGCTCTAGCTCCCGGGCTCTTGCCCTCTACCTCGATCGACACTTCAATTAGTCCATATTCAGCGGCAAAGTGGCCTAGCGATGAATGATAGGTGAGAAACTCTCGACCTGCGAACGGCTGGAGCCGTTGGCGTATCGCAGCATCGAGTTGTTGGATCTCAAGACAGAGTTTCTCTAGGTACTGTTCGTATTCGGCAGAATGTGCTGTGTCTCGGACAGTGAGTGTGCCGGCAATCTCGAGGGCCATCCTTTCCAAGTGCTTAAGCGACAGCCATACATGCGGATCCTCATGGGAGTGCTCCTCATCGTGAATCTCTCTACCGATTCCTGCGACTGAAACTATAGCCAGACCCGAGTCCTGGTTCTGGACTTTGCCCAACATCCGCTGCTCGAAGGGGAGATCGAGACTGAAGTATATGTCAGCTCCTGCCAAACTGGCTACCTGTCTAGGACTCGGCTCAAAAGTATGAGGATCCTGGCCGGATATCAGCAGCGTTGAAACTGACACATACGGCCCACCAACGCGTTCGACTATATAGGCTAGCGGCGGAATGCCGACCGAGACTTTTATGGGTTCACCCACGCTACGAACTGGCAAGCGTGAGGAAGCATTGAACAAAGCCGTTATTATTACAGCGACTATGGCTAACCTCCACAAACAGGCTAACCGGATTCTCATACGTGACCCTCCAAATACCCAAATCCGCGCTTATGATAATACTATGTATTACCAAAGTCAAGGTAAATCCTTCACAGGAAAGCAAGTTTGGCGAAATGTCATCAGAATCAGACAAAGAGAGTCGAAGAAACTCCGGCAGGAATTCTATTTCCAAGTTGTGTTAGGTCTTGTTTCGGACTGTAACCACCGAATGCCGTGTGTGTAAGCACTCTGAGGATCAACCACCAATTACTGAGTCACATAGTTGGTGGTACAACGGGAGTTACTGGGTCTGCGTTTGCGGTGCCACCTGCAGCAGTGGGTATGCTCCTACGTCGATAGATCAGTAGAACTCCTGTAACTACTGAGATCTGGCACGGAAAGGCTACAGCATATCATCAACTTACTAAGAGCCGAAAATCATTACCTTAGGCGGCGACTTGATCGTCCCCTAGGAAACCAGATTGTGTGGGAACCTGTCGCACGTGGATCCGCCAGTTACTACACCTTGATTCCGCATCGTCCCGACCACAAACCACTAGACTTCGATCGACTAGTCATCAACGCCGCCGGAGTTACTCTATCCACCCAGTTAGTAGAGGCAAAAGCGAATTTCACCACCGATGTGAGTCGGGTGGTCATCGATGGCGTCGAGTATTCAGGTCAGCGAATCCTGGTTGTACTGGAGCTGCTTGTTGGCATAGTAGACGATGGCTCCATAATGATGTTCCCAGCTAGAAGCGTAAGCACGTTTAACTTCGAGTAGACCACTTCCTAGCGCTCTGTCACCAGATACGCGGGTGGCCCTAGTTCTGATAACTAGGGCCTTTTATACACCATCGGTGCGCTCAACTGTCTGGTCTCTTGACTCCCAACTTATATCTCCATTTCGTGTAGTCCAATGCGTTCTTCACCTCACCGCTAGCCTCAGCTGGCGGATTGCCAATTCCCGAAAGTCTGAAGACCAGAGAGACAGCTTCACCTGTGTCATCGATGTCCTTGGCGGCGGTTCTCTGATTGGAGGCGTGGACTGCTGATGGGGCTGACCAATTCCCCAATGCAGCAAGAGCAGAAGGAGTCAGTACATATGCCTTCTCTGTCACTGCGATGCTCCGCTAATCTTTCGAGTTCAGCCCATCGGGCCCAGACTTGGCGGTAAACGGTGGGCAGACATCTCTCGATCCCCTCGCAGGCATACAAAAAACCGCCTAAATCCCAGCTGAGCAAGATTCAGACGGTTTAACTCATAAGGATGGTGCCGAAGGCGGGAGTTGAACCCGCACGGGCATGAAGCCCACAGCGCCCTGAACGCTGCGCGTCTGCCAATTCCACCACTTCGGCACATTGTCGTTGCACACCTGAGGTGCAACAATTATGATAGCAGACAGTTAAACCCATGTCAAGGGCAGGTCACGCCTTCGCAGCCAAGAATTCGTCGATCTCCATTGCAGCGCCGTACCCATCCGCCACAGCTCGAGCCACAGTGTCTCCACCATTTACGATGTCCCCACCGGTAAACACGCCCTTGCGAGAAGTAGCATACTTGCCGTCTTTGATCTCAATCAAGCCCCTCTTAAACTCCACACCTGGCAAAGCTTCCTGAAGGCTTGCCGGGGCACGTTGCCCTATCGCCTCGATCACAAGGTCGACCGGCAGGAGATACTCGGTCCCCTCGATTCCCTCGGGTCTCCTGCGGCCGCTGGAATCCGGCGCACCGAGTTTCGTTCGAATCACTCTCACGCCAACCAGCTCGCCAGAAGGTGCGACTGCGTATCCAATCGGTTGCTGCAGCACTAAAAGATGGACCCCGACTTCAAGTGCTCGTTGCCTCTCGCTCGGAAATGCGGGCATCTGCGCATACGAACGGCGGTACAAAACGTAAACATCTTCTGCGCCAAGCTTAGCAGCAGTTATGGCGGCATCCATAGCAGAGTTGCCTCCCCCTATAACTGCGACACTGCCTTTTACAGACTTTATCGTCCCCTCCTTGACTCTCCGCAGGAAGGTTACTGCATCCAACACCTGCGGGTGAGGTTCGCCTGTAAGCGATACAAATTCCCTGGGCCCGATTCCCACGAACACAGCGTCATGTTTCTGCAGCAGCCAATCGAGATTGTGATCGCCACCTAACACTAAGCCCTTGGCCCACGTAAGCCTCTCAGGGCCAACTTGCTCGAGGCACACTCTAATCTCATCCTCAAGAATGGCGTCGATGATTCCGCCGTCAGGAGCTGTTGTTGAGACTCCAACCGCTGATTTTGAAGTTTCATAAATTGTCACCGCATGTCCAAGCTCCAAGAGCCTAATCGCACATGCGAGGCCAGCAGGTCCGGTGCCTATGACAGCAACACTGCGTCCGCTTGAGCGTTCAGGCAATCGCACAGACTCCCAACCGTGCAGAAGCGCCTTCTCATTGACGTGGCTCTGCAAGGCTTGCACGACAACCGAGCGATTGTCCGCAATCCTCACTGTGCTCTTCATGCCGCCCTGCGCTTCAGAAGCTCCGGTGTCTGAAGCGGGCGTAACCTGTGAGTGCGCGCCCCTTAAGACCTCATAGGCCGTCCGTTCATCACCTGTTGCGATCGCATGCACAAATGCGGAGACATCGATGTCAGCAGACCGGTCCTCCCCGCCTGTCGAGTCAGCTGCGTATTTGGAAGCCAGCTGCTTGACATACTCGGGATCCTTCAGGCGGCCGGCGACATATATGGGCCGGTAGATCTCAGAGTCCCTTATGGGACACCCAGTCCTCCCGCCATCCCGCATTATCTGAGTGCAAGAAGAGCACGCGATACATTGCTCGTTCGGAACCAGTCTTCCCTTCTCGAGAATGTCTTTAGCAAAGTGCGGGCAGGCAAAAGCGGTCCTTCCCACTCCGATTATGTGGCAGTAGCCTTCCTTTTTCAGACCGGCAGCGACCTGAGGGATAAAATGGCGAAGCCACGATATCCCTGAAAATACGGTCTTGACCTCAGGCACGGCCGCAGTGATCTCTTTGACGATCTCCATGTTTAGCCCTATGTTTGCCAAAGGATGCTCGTTCGGCACCGGAGCGCCGGCGACCGGAGTATCAAACGGCCGCTCAACCTGAGGTTTGTCGTACGGATTTCCGGTGGCCACATTGATCAGCGTGACCCCCAGCTTGCTCAATCTACGAATTAGCTCAATTGGCTCAGAAAGGTCCGGTTCAAGACTGCCGTCGCTCTTCATCCCAAAACCGTACGGGTACGGCGTGGCATCGTAAGCTGTAAGTCTTGTAACAACTGCTATTCCCGGCACCTCGTTGAGTATGCGCTGACAGACCTCATAGAGAAAACGAATCCTATTCTCAAAACTTCCACCATACTTGCTATTCTCGCGAGTGAACGCGCCGAGCAGTTCGTAGACAAGATAACCATGGCAAGCCTTTACATCCACCGCGTCGAATCCGGCATCCCGCGCCAGACGGGCAGCTTCCACATACTTATCCTGGAGAGCATCAAGCTCCGAGTCGGTAATGAGCGGATAGTCTGGCGGCAAGTTGTGCGCCGGATCAAGATAAGGCGAATGGTGTGCAATGACCGGTTGCGGCTTCCCGTAAGGCTTAGAGTATCGGCCTGAGTGGGTCAACTGGATTACCGTTAGGGGCCGGTGTTCCTCTGATACACTCGACGCAGCTTTCAGTATTTCCTCCCTCAGAGAGCGAAATGCTTCGAAAGTCTCTTTCCTCAACCAAAGCTGACGAGGATTTGCCCGTCCTTCCTCGACTACTGCCGTCGCTTCTACCCATATCACGCCGGCTCCGCCCGAAGCAAACCTGCGGTATCTTCTGAAAGTAAGCTCACCGGGTTCGCCCGCAGATGTCCCGTCAGCGCCCTCCATCGCGTGAATTGCAAGCGAATTCGGAATCTGGAACCAGCCTAAGTGAACCGGCTCTGCCAGAATACTCACGTCTTCGCAGACCGGGAGATGAAAGCCCAGCTCATGTGCTTTCGCAACAACCTCCTCCAACGTGCGAAAGCGAAATCTCTCGTGTCCAGTCCCGGAGATCCGAAGATGCCTCATTTCCTCTGCCTCCTGCAAACACACAACTCTTTGCTGTCGTTGCGAGATTCTCCAAGTAAATAGCAAGATCCTGCCCGAGCCTCATTGGCCCGAAGTAGGTACCTGCTAAATTGCAAAGAAGCCCGCTCGGCAGAACTGTGTTCATACCGGGCGAGCTATTGCGTGAGGTCTGTTCGCCGAAACAGATGCAGTAAAGGCGGTTTTCTCCCCGACGCATCTCTTATATTTGCACTGCTCAGTGGTTTCTATGCTGAAACATCCCCGGTAAATACTTTCCTCAAAACCCCTGAAGCCTCCTTAACTACCAATGCTCCGCTCAAATCGATGTCTGTGGCAAGGCCTTCAACAACGCCCGCTAATGTCGAAACCTTCACCCAGCGCCCCAGCGTGCATGACAATGTCTTAGCCTCAGACAGAATAGGTTCAAATCCGCTGCGCAACCACGCCCGATAGTACTTCTCGATGCTCTCGAGCACAAAGGCGAGCAGCTCAGCACGTTTCACCTTGACTCCGGCCGCCTCGTCTAGAACTACTGCCCTCGAGAATACATCATCGCCAGGATCCCGCACAAAGGGATGCACGTTTACGCCGACCCCGAGAACAATATAATGGACCCTATCGAGCTCGCAGCTCATCTCTACAAGAATTCCGCAGATCTTCCTGCCTTCAATCAGTACGTCGTTAGGCCACTTGAGCCGGGCATCAACGTTATAGCGATCTCGCAAGACCCTCGCCACAGCTACAGCAGCCACAGTTGTCAACTGAGGAGCATCGGCAGGCGACAAGTCGGGTCTCAAGATCAATGAAAAGTACAACCCGGTGCCGCGCTGGGATTCCCAAATTCTTCCTAAGCGGCCTCTGCCTGCAGTTTGCTCTTCCGACACAATCAGCGTCCCATGCGGAGCCCCATCCTTGGCAATCCGCTTGGCAAACGAATTGGTCGAATCGATGCTGTCAAAGCAATGAAGACTTTTGCCGAGCTCTGTCGTACGCAGATAGGCTGCGATCTCATAGTCCCGAAGACTATCCGGCGTAGCTACTAATCTATATCCCAGCCTCGGAACGGCATCAATCTGATACCCGTCTTCACGCATTCGTTCGATAGCTTTCCAAACCGCGTTTCTAGATACGCCGGCCTCGCGGGCTAACGCTGCTCCGGACACATAACCATCCTTAGCAAGGAGTGCGGACAAAATCGCCGAGATTATCAACCTACTATCTCCCCAGGCTCTTCTTGCTTGATTTTCACCAGGCGATTGTTTTCGTCAACAAACACGACTTTCGGTTTGAACTCGCGCAACTCCTCTTCAGAGTATAGCCCATAGGACATGATTATGACTAAATCACCCGGATGCATCAACCTCGCTGCAGCGCCGTTGAGGCATACCTCACCGCTGCCCCGTTCTCCTGCGATGACATAGGTCTCAAGCCGGTTGCCGTTGTTAATGTCTACAACCTGCACTCTTTCGTACGGCAAGAGATCGGCAGCGCTCATTAGCTCCGGATCAAGCGTTATGCTGCCAACATAATGAATATTGGCGTTGGTCACAGTTGCACGGTGTATTTTTGACTTACACATCCACCTAAGCATCTAGCTGACCTCCACCTTGATATTATCTATCAAGCGGGTATCTCCGACTTTAGCAGCTACCGCGATCAACACCGTCCCCACTAAAGTTTCAAGGCTCTCCAGCGAGTTAGCGTCGACGATCTCAACGTAATCTATTACTACCCCATCGGCCGACTCTAGAATCTCACGCATGCGTTCACGTATCTTTGCAGCACTGCGTTCGCCTTGATCGATCATCTCTTTAGCCGCAACGAGCGACTTGTATAGTGACAGAGCAGACTGACGCTGCTGCGGAGTCAAGTAGACATTTCGTGAACTCATGGCTAGTCCATCCGGTTCGCGAACAGTCGGAACCTCGACTATTTCCACAGGAATGTTAAGATCCCGAACCATTCTCTTCACTACAATTGCCTGCTGTGCGTCTTTCTGTCCGAAATATGCCTTGTCAGGCCCAACAATATTGAATAGCTTGCAGACGACTGTGGTAACTCCATCGAAATGCCCAGGTCTGCTTCTGCCGCACAGACCCTCCGTCAGTTTGGCTACTGTGACTTTAGTGGTGGCATCCGGATAGTACATCTCCGAGACCTCGGGAGCAAATACAAAGTCTGCTCCTGCAGACTCGCACAGTGACAAGTCCCTGTCGAGATCTCGAGGATAGCGGTCGAAATCCTCGTTAGGACCAAACTGAGTCGGGTTGACGAAAATGCTCACCACGGTAACGTCACACTCGGCAACCGACCGTCGCACCAGAGAGAGATGGCCATCATGGAGATAGCCCATGGTCGGAACCAGCCCGATAGTTTTGCCTTGACGCTTCAAGGGTGTAAGCGCCTCTCTCAGTTCACTAATGCGCCTAGCCAATCTCATTTTCTATCCTGCACCGCCTTTTCCACTTCAGCCAGCACTTCCGGATCCATCGAATACGAGTGTTCGCTTGATGGGAACACTCCTGACCTGACATCCTGGATGTACTCTTCAAACGCTTTCAGTAGTATGTCTCCAAGCTGCACGTACTGCTTCACGAATTTCGGTCTAAACCGTTCAAACATTCCTAGCATATCGTGAGAAACCAGAACCTGCCCGTCGCAAGACGCCCCAGCGCCGATGCCAATAGTCGGAATCCGAAGCATCTTAGTAACCATCGCAGCGAGCTCTGCCGGAATCTTCTCAAGCACTATCGAGAAACACCCGGCGTCCTGAAGTACGAGTGCATCGTCTATGAGCTTTTTGGCCGAGTCAAAGGTCTTAGCCTGCAAACCGTATCCACCAAACTTGTGGAACGACTGCGGAGTCATCCCCAGGTGACCCATCACCGGTATACCGGCCTCTACAATCGCCTCAATCTGGGCTGCGACGCTTTCTCCTCCTTCAACCTTAACAGCGTCGGCTCCTCCTTCCTGAACAAGCCTTCCTGCATTCTCAACAGCCTTCTCGATAGACGATTGATACGACATAAAAGGCATATCTGCTATGAGCAACGCTCTCTGGACGCCACGTCGGACAGCCTGTGTATGGTGAACCATGGTATCCATCGTCGCACTCAGTGTCGTCTCATAGCCTAGCTCAACCATTGCAACCGAATCGCCCACCAAGATCGCGTCTATTCCGGCCTTGTCGAGGTAGTAAGCCATTGGGTAGTCGTACGCGGTAAGCATTGTTATTGGCTTTTTCTCTGCCTTCATCTCGATAAAAGTGTTAACTGTGACTCGCTTTACCGAACCAGTTTTTTCTGTGGACATCTCGAGTTCGCCTCCCAAGTGTGCGTTTGGATTTGCTCATGACAGAATGTTAGTCAGCTGATCAGCTACTTCGCTCGATATGCGCCCTCCGCGCTCGGCAAGTCTGACCGTCTCGAGCCCGAGCAACCGGTATATTGTCTTGATTCTGGCATTGTCAAGCTGCTGTAATGCTGCCAAGTGCCCTTTTATCGTCTGGACGTCTCCCCGAGCGATTGGGCCGGTCAATGCCCGCTCGGGAGGTTGGCCTAGGATATTCTGGGCTGTACTTTCCACCAGCTGTGCTAGAGCCTCTCTCGCTAAAGCTGGATCCATTCCGCACATGGTCATCATTCCGTGAGACAGAGCGAACAATGTTACCATATAGTTGGAAGCTACGCAGGCCGCAGCATGGTAAAGAGGCTTGGCTTCGCTTTTTATTCTGGTCGCACGCATACCAAGGGACTTAGCAATCTGCTTCAGCGTCGAAACTGCCTCTTCATCCCCCTCGATCGTTGCTACTACCCCGCTCAAATCTGCCGAGGTCTGTGGGTCACTTGAAAACGACTTAATCGGATGAAGCGACCCGACAGAGGCGCCCAACGTGCGAAGAGGCGAAAGAAGCGCAGAACTCAGCGCACCGCTGAGATGAGCAACTACTCGCCTGCGTCCCTCGGCAGGCGGTCTTTCGTCAGCCCCACCTTCTCGGCTGCACTTCTGGACTCCGTGCTCACCGGCTAGACAAGCGGCAACCTGCCGGGACACATCGGCGATTGCGTCGTCCCCTACAGATAGCAGTATCAGATCGGACCGCTCGAAAACCTGCTCCGGGCCAGAAGACTTCACAGACGGATCCAGCCCGGCCACCGCTACAAGCCTATCGACCGACTCTTGGCTCCGGCTTGCGACCGCAACAACATCTAGGCCGGCACGCTTGAGAGCAAGAGCGAATGCTGTACCTACTCTGCCCGCTCCAACGATTCCTACCCTCATCAACCAGGCCCCCATTCACCGGCACGAAAAAACTGAGCGCCTTCGATCCGCCGGAATCGAAGGCGTTCCAAGAAGAGCATTAAGAAACCACGGCCAAACTACAATGCCCGTCTCGGTCCTGTTTCAGATCCGAGCGGATCTTCAGAAGGCTTACGCTTTATTGAAGACGGTATGGCTTCTCGTTCAAAGAATGCCATCCAAGGTTATACTTTATCTTACATCAAACACACGGCTTCCGCAACATAGACAGCAACTCAAATGCCACATGCATCTACTCGACCGCAGGACGCCAGTTCTTCACATCGGACTGGTCCGCGCTCGCAGCAGCTGAACTCGCGTCTGCAGGTTCTTCTGCATCCCGGTCACCAGGCGCCGGCGGTGTATCGGGTGTCCCGACAGCCTTGGCCTCCTGATCCGAATCGTCGTTGTCCTCCAGTCCTTTGCCTTCCAGCAATCTGTCGATCTCTTCTCTCTCCAGGGTCTCTCTCTCTTTGAGCGTGCTAGCCAGCAGTTCAAGCTTGTCCCTATGCTCGACCAATATACTTCTCGCCTTCTCTAAGCACTCATCAACGATCTTGCGAACCTCTTGGTCAATTGCTGCGGCAACTTCCTCGCTGTAGTCGCGGTCTCTCGCAATATCACGGCCTAGGAACACCTGCTCAGGATGGCCTTTCCCGAAGGTAAGCGGTCCGAGTTTCTTGCTCATGCCGTATTCAGTAACCATCGCTCGAGCAAGCTTGGTAGCACGTTCGAGGTCGCTGTGAGCACCTGTACTCGGCTCTCCGAGTACGAGCTCCTCAGCTACTCGGCCAGCAAGGAGCATCGTGATATCATTCATCATCTGAGACTTTGTCCTGTATCTGCGATCCTCTTCAGGCAGTTGCAGCGTGTATCCGCCGGCCCTTCCTCTAGGGATGATGCTGACCTTGTGAACAGGATCTGCTCCGGGAAGCAGCTTGCCGACGAGCGCGTGCCCGCTCTCGTGGTACGCGACAATGTTCTTCTCCCGCTCGCTCACCACATAGCTCTTGCGCTGAGGGCCTGCAATGACCCGTTCAACTGCCTCTTCTGCATGGGCCATGGTAATCTCTTTACTTCCAAATCTCGCAGCTAAAAGTGCCGCTTCGTTGAGGACATTCTGCAGATCAGCACCTGTAAAGCCTGGAGTCCTCCTCGCCAGGATCTTTAGATCGACGTCACGGGCCAGCGGTTTGTTGCGGGCATGTATCTTGAGAATAGCCTCTCTGCCCTGTACGTCCGGAACATCTACAACTATCTGCCTGTCAAAACGGCCCGGCCTCAACAGGGCTGGGTCCAGAACGTCCGGCCTGTTGGTTGCTGCCAGAATTATGATTCCGGAGTTAGCCTCAAAACCGTCCATCTCGACGAGAAGCTGGTTCAAGGTCTGCTCTCGCTCATCGTGGCCACCGCCGAGTCCTGCTCCGCGCTGCCGGCCTACTGCGTCTATCTCATCTATAAACACAATGCAAGGCGCGTTTTTCTTTGCCTGGTCAAACAGGTCCCTGACTCTCGACGCGCCGACGCCGACAAACATCTCTACGAAGTCTGACCCACTGATATAAAAGAACGGAACGTCCGCTTCACCGGCAACCGCCCTCGCAAGATAGGTCTTTCCGGTGCCCGGAGGTCCGACTAGCAGAATTCCCTTCGGAATCCTGGCACCCATATCTGCGAAGCGCTTCGGGTTCTTCAAGAACTCGACTACCTCGGCCAGTTCTTCTTTGGCCTCATCAATCCCAGCCACATCGTTGAATGTGATTCGTTCCTTGTTTTGTCCGTGCAACCGTGCCCTGCTCTTGCCAAAAGACAATGCACGATTGCCGCCCCCTTGCACCTGGTTAATGAAGAAAACAAAAAACCCAATCATCAGCAGCAAAGGCAGCAAAGTTGGGAGCAATGTCATCCACCATGGAGCTGCAGGCTCGGGTTCAGCAGTTAGTCGCAGCCCGGCCACTTTTGCGCGCTCGCTCGGACTGGCGAGCATTCTGTGATATTCCTCAATAATCATGCTCGTATCTGCTGTCCGAGTCCTAAACGCCACGCTCTCCCTGTCCATCGGGCGTTTATAAACTCCCTCGATCAACTCTGACCCAATGAGGGTTATCTCGAGCATATAACCTTTCTGGAAATAATCCCAAAATTCGTCATATCTTATTGTCCTATACTGCTGCTGAGGCTGCCACAAGTAAGTCGCTGCGGAGAAAACTATAAGCCCCAAGAGAAGCCATAATCCTAGGCTTCTAAGAGTCCTATTCAACAGCAAGCTCCTCCTTCCCACTCAAAAAAAAAGAGGGGCATACTATGTCCTTCATCAGAATGTCAATATTATACCACAGCGGTATTTAGCTGACAAATGCAGTGAAGCAATCAATCTGTTCAACGGGATATTTGTGCCCCCCAATTACCCGATATTGGCTCCAGTGACAATCGCAACACGTTGCGAGTCTTGCCAGTTATCTTGACGTTTTCAGAAAGCCTGAGTTCCCCAACCCAGGCAATGTGCTCACCATCTCGCCCGTACACGATGAGCGGAATTCTATCCCTCAGCTCGGCCTTGATCTTGTTATCAATGAAGAACTTTTTCAGCTTCTTCGTTCCGGCCATCCCCAAAGGAGCAAACCTATCTCCGTCACGCCTGTTTCTAACAGCTAAACCATCGGACACAACATCGTAGTCCATGTAAGCCACAGAAGGATCGGCCGTCTTGTGCCTATTCCCAAGCTGCTCAATCGGAAACACATCCGCCACAATCATTTTGGAGATGTACGGAACTACGGTGAATCCAGGAACAGCAACTGGTTTATTGTACTGAGGCACCTTCTCCGATTCCAGCGCATCGGAGATGGCAAACTCGAGTACCCCGTAGCGCTTTCTTACGACGGTACCGCCCGGTAGACTCAACCGGCCAGACCTAGTGCGAGATACCACGAGGTCGAACACACTTTGAATATGGCTTGAATAAACGTCTGAGCGAACGCCCCGCACTCTTTCGATTGCCACCAGTATAGCTCGCCTGACTAAAGCGGGATGAACCCGCTCAAGCGCCTCGAGTTCGACCTCCAAAACCCCTCCTACAAACCGAGAATGATCAACCAACAACTTCCTCGCCTGTTCATCAAGAAAATCGTCTTCATCTGCGACGAACTCGGACATGCTCGCTACAGTTTCACTAAGGTTAGGGTTGTACTCTAGTAGGCGAGGAATCAAATCCAGCCTAATTCGGTTTCTCGCGTATCGATCAGACAGATTGCTGCGATCGATCCGAAACGGAATGCCTTCTTCCCTGCAGTATGCCTCAATTTCATCTCTTGAACACTGCAACAGGGGACGAATCAACTTGCCCGACCACACGTGGCTTGAGTAACTGCGAACAGGCCTAATGCCTGCGAGCCCTCTCAGCCCGGATCCTCTCAGAAGGTGCATCAAAACAGTTTCTAAGTTATCGTCCCGCTGATGCGCGAGTGCAATGCATGTACATCCCAAAGAAGCAGCTACTGATGACGCAATGCGGTATCGAATCACTCTAGCTGCTTCCTCATCTGATAACTTCGACTCCTGCGCAAACAATGGCACGTTGTAACGCCTTGTAACCACCTGCATGCCAAGTCTATCGCAGTAGTCGCAGACTGCTTCTAAATCCTGACGCGATTCGTCGCCCCTGAACATGTGGTCCAGATGAAACGCGCATAGCTCTATGGACAGCTGCTCACGCGAGGCCCACAATGCATGCAAAAGCGCCATGGAGTCAGGACCGCCCGATACGGCTACAAGTACCTTATCTCCCGGCTTCAACATGTTGTATTTGCGCACAGTGGATAGCACTTTCTCAATCAGCATTAGCCCTCTCCTCAGCCCCGTAACATTATACCATCAGCTGCGCTGCTTGGTCTATCGACCAATTTGAATGTGCGCAATATTGTCACAATGGGATATCACTCACCCTGTTGAGCACTCGACAAAGCGGGAAAGATAAGCTCCGGGGGAATCCATAATTATGTTCAACAGCTATGCAACACTGCTCATAGTTCTATACATCGTGTACAGAACCTTGACGGCTGCCAAGAGAGTGCTCTCAGAAGGAAACCCATTTGGAGCTGCTGGTATGGGCATCCTCTGCGTTGTGGCAATAGGCCTGGCTGTATACCAACTGTTCTTCAGATAGCTATGCGGCCATACCGCGCCTACGTATGCGCAGGTCAACAGTTACGGAAAACTCAATCTGCGAAAACACCTGATCCCACTGAGCCTTGACTTCCTTCCATCTTGCAGCAGGCATCGACCGCCTAAGGAGCTCTGCAAGCCCAAGCGCGTCCGCCCCAACGTGTTGCAGCAGCCGAAGGCTATTGCGAACTTCCCTGGCCACAGCTTCGCTTAAGCTGCCATTGACCATTTGTACTTCAGCCGAACTCAAATATACCCCGGGAAGGTGGGCTTCGATTATGTCTGCATCTCCATTAATCGAGACTAAAACCTTGCTATCCTCGATTCGTTGATGATCGATCTCAATACTTATGTGAGACCAACTTCTGAAAACCCTAATCCCCAGCGAACCGGTGAGATCACCCGGGTCTTCCAGAGTAATTATAGTTTCTCGCACCTTGCCGATTGCCCACAGAACACCCCTAGTTTCAACCGCAGTGAGTTCTGCGAGGAGTCCATCGCCGTTCACTACGCCTGACCCGCTTAGACGCAGAGTTTTTAAGGGCTTGTCGACTCCGCTGGAGGCAGCTGACTCGTCGACCGTAATTATCGGAATGAGCATCGCCCCCGTGCCGACAGAGATCAAGATTCCTAGCTCGGCTATGAATGCCTGCGGGCTCGTCGAGTGGGTCGAAGTGAGGTCGGCCAACTGTTGCACATAAGCAGCATTACCGGGTTGAGCCGGGTACTTGACAGCCAATACGTCCTCGAGTTCATCGTGTGTGATAAATACAAACGCACCCGGTCTGAACTCTCTCTCCCGAAGGAAAATGTCAGTCTTCCTAACCAATCCGTGCTCGACGAAATCGGCAGTCATCACAATTATGTCAGCGTGACCCCAAAACAGCTTGCTCGGTGTAACTTTGCTCAGCTCCAAGATTGCTTCAGAGACGGTTCGTCCTTCTGCGGACAGCAAGACTGCTTCCAGCTGACCCCCTCCTCCGCTCTCGCCTGCTATGGCCGGAGGCACTGCAATCTGGGCAACTAGTCTGAGCGGCTTTTCCCGTCCCCTGTCTAAGCCGATCGCAAGGACGAACGCGGTCTGTTCGATCTCTGTCTTGCTGTAACACCCGGTTGAAGTCGCTGCAACGGCAAACGCTAGTGCGAGCGCCAAGCAGATCCTCAACCTAGCTGACCTGATCACGCGGATCCCCTCTTCTAAGCAACAGTGTAGCGGTAAACATTAGCAATGCGATGCCGTATTGAATCAACCACCCGTACTTGTCAACGATGCTCCCCCACTCGAGGTCCACAGCTACGTTATCCGGAAGCATAGAGCCAAAGGTGACAATGACTGCGAGAATGTTCACCAGGGGTCGGTAGTCATCTATGTCTAAGCTCTGCGCCAACGCAATACAGCCGCAGTAAAAAAAGATGCTCACCTTAAGAAATGCTGAGAATAGCCAGAGGACGACAAACAGCACTTCTGCGTGTTCAATAAACCCGCTGAGGCGGATGAGACGAGCGAGACTCAGCATTGGGAACATCAAGTCCTTAATCCGGTCGTGCCCAAACACGCCTACACCCGCTATTACGACCGGCAAGAGCAGCGCAAGCGCAATGCCCAGGCCAAGCAATCCGGCGCGCAGAACTCCGGTCTTGCGGGTCAGGTACGGATACAACATCAGCACGACTATCGACTCTCCCGCATACGAAGAAGCCACCAGCGCAGTGCTCAATACCTGGACCGGTCCGGGCTCAAGAAAAGGGGCGAGGCGACCCAGATCTATCAACGGTGCCACTCCCGCAACTATTAGTATGGCCGAAAGGGCTATCGGCACGATAAACACCTGGCTGAGCTGGGATATTGACTGTAGCCCTGCGTGGGTTTCATATGCGAGCAACACTACAAACATCCCCAAGATCACACTAAAGGGTGTCTCGGGCAAAAGCGGAATGACGATTGCCTGGGAAAACAATCTTGCATAAAGGGCTGACAAGCCTATAAAGTAGCCTGACAAGCTCAGACTCACTACTTTGCCAAGCCATCTGCCGAGAACGAGCGCGGTATACTCTGTCAGAGTCTTAGTCGGAAATCTCTCTGCGAGACGGACAAACAACACCATTCCGACGGCGCCGATTGCCCAACCGACGATTAGGGAGATCCAACCTGAATTCTCTGCACCGCTAGACAGAACTCGAGGAATAGACAGAACGGACGTGCCCACAACCGTAATCGCGACCACGATGCTAAGTTGGCTGGTGTTCAGGCGTTCTTGTTTCACTGCCTGTATCCCCCGCTCGCCGCTGATTGGCCTTATTTGGCGGTTCCTGGCGCCTTAGCTTATAAGGTCGCAGATATCGTGGGCGGAACCGCATCATCCACAAGGGCGCCCTTACTACCACGTCCTTGTAGTCGTACGGCTCGCTGAGAAATGGGCTTAGATAAGGAACTCCTAGCGAGGTCAAGAGTGTCAGGTGGATGGCAATTGCAATTATCCCGGTCGCAACCCCGTATAGCCCGACCACCGCTGCTACCATCATCAACGGAAATCTAAGCAGTCTTATTGCCATTCCGCCCGAATGATATGGCGTGGCGAAAGAAGCAAGAGCTGTCAGTGCCACCACAATGACCATTATAGGGCTGACCAGGTTAGCCTTTACTGCGGCATCGCCGACGAGGAGTGCGCCGACGATTCCCACAGTCTGACCAACCGGGCTAGGTAGGCGTATACCGGCCTCACGAATGAGTTCTAGAGCCAGCTCCATCAACAGCGCCTCTACTAAGGCAGGAAACGGCACCCGCTGCCTTGCAGAGGCAAACGCGAGCGCCAACGAAGTCGGAATCATCTCCTGGTGGAAAGTGACTATTGCTATGTAAACAGCCGGCAGCAGCAGCGATACTATCACCGACCCTAGCCTTAATATCCTCCGGGCAGTCCCAAACAGAAAGCGCTCGTAGTAGTCTTCGGTGGATTCGTAGATGTCCGTGATGAACGAAGGCATTATCAGCGCTATAGGAGTTCCGTCGACCAGTATTCCTATCTGCCCTTCACACAGGGCCGCAGCCAACCTGTCGGGCCGCTCAGTGGTTAGGACTTGTGGAAAGGGCGACCATGGGTTGTCTTCTATAAACTGCTCAATGTATCCAGCTTCGGGCAGGTAGTCAATGTCAATTTGCGAGATCCTTCTCTTGGCCTCCTCGACGAGCCGCCGGTTGGTAAGTCCCTCAATATAAACGACAAACACGTCGGTCTCCGACATAGTTCCGACTTTCATCGGATCCATTCTGAGTCCAGGATGCCGTATTCTCCTGCGCAAAAGTGCTGTGTTGTAGCGCAGCACCTCCGAGAATCCTTCCCGAGGACCCCTGATGGTAACTTCTCCCTGTGGTTCCTCGACCCCTCGGTTAACCCATCCCTTGACATCTGTAAGGATTGCCTCTGAGACGCCGTCTATGAGAATTGCCGACTCGCCTGTCATCACGAGCTTAATCATTTCCTCAAACGAATCGATCCGCTTCACCTGCGCATTGGCCAACAAGTGGTTAATGACATAGTCTATGATATTGTGCGAGTCTACCTTAGTCGTAAGGTCAGCCGGCAGGAAGCAGCGGGCAGAGAGAAGCTGAAGAGGTTGGATGATTGAGAGATTGAGCGTCTGCCTGTCAGCAAGTCCCTCAACATAAAAGAGCGCAGCCATGAAACCGCGGCTGACCGGTATCCTAAACTGTCGGATGATAATATCCACGTTGTCGGGGCCGCAAACCTGGCGAATGCGCTTGATGTTCTCAGATAGATCTATGCTAATGGGTGTTTTGTTGCCGGCCGCCTTCCGGGCAGACTTGCCTTCCAAAATTCCCCTTGGCCTGACGAATTTCGGCATCCACAACATCCTTTTCGGCCTTGTGAGGTCGAATTTAGGCGTTCATGGATAATTTGTCCCGAAACTGCGTCGGCCAATCGCGTCTAGAGGCGCTGCCTGTATTCGCGGTAGATTGCATCCAGCAAGTCAATGCTGCGTTTGCCCTCTTCACCGGTGATTGCCGGAGGGCGACGGTTGATGATTGACTCAAGAAAATCTTCTATAAGCCTGGCGTGACTGTTGCCGTAGTACGACTTCGCGGCAGCGATCGGCTTATCATTCTCATCGTCAGCTTCGCAAGTATCGCCCGTGATCGTCTCAAATCGAGTCAGTTTACTCCCTTCGATCAACGCCGAACCTTTAGTTCCGGCAACTTCGATCCTCACGTCAGACCCGGGATATGCACAGGTTGTCGCAAACAAGTTTCCGACGGCTCCGGATGAAAACCTCATCGCGATTGATGCGACATCTTCGACCTCTATGTTAGAATGTCCCAGTCTATCCAAGGTCGCCGACCAGCTGATGACATCGCCTGCAAAATAAAGTAGCAGATCGAGTGTATGGATCGCCTGATTGATCAAGACTCCGCCGCCTTCAGTTTCCCACCGCCCGCGCCACGGGCTCGAAGCGTAGTAATCATCCCGCCTATACCAGTTAACGCTGCCAGTGACATAGATGAGCTTGCCCAAAGTCCCCTGGTCAATGGCATGCTTCAATGCTACAGTAGCCGGGTTAAACCTGTTTTGAAAACAGACTTCTAGGCAAACCCCTGCCTCCTTGCATGCCTGTATAGCCGTTGACGCTCCCGCCGAGTCTATAGCCAACGGCTTTTCGACCAACACATGCTTTCCATGTTTCGCTGCCTCAATAATCATCGGGACGTGTAGGTAATGAGGAGTGCAGATGAACACAGCATCTATGTCGTCGCGTTTAAGCACCTCTGAATAGTCGTCATACCAACTTTCTGCGCCGTATTTCTGTGCTAGACTGCGAGCCCTCTCAGGCACGATATCCACCGTGGCCACCAAACGCGCGAGCGATGACTTACTGATGGCTTCCGCATGAACCGGGCCTATGACCCCGCACCCGACTACCGCGCACCGAACTTCTTTCATAGACAGTCACCCCTGGACCTTGAAATTCAAACCCTCAATGGCAATTCAGGCAACCTACTTGGAGTTGTTGTTTTCGACGGACAAGTCGAGACTCAGGTCCAGCGAGGAGAATGAGTGCGTCAATGCTCCCATTGATATGATATCGACGCCCGTGGCGGCTACGGCCTCGATCGTGTCACAGGTCATACGACCGGAAGCCTCAACCAGGGCTCGTCCATTAATAAGCTTCACCATTTCGGCAATCTCAGACACGCTCATGTTGTCTAACATGATAATGTCTGCGCCGGCCTCTAGGGCCTGCTCGACTTGGCTGCGAGTCTTCGTCTCGACCTCAATCCGGAGCGTGTGGGGAAGCAGCTTTCGAGCTTTGCGCACTGCTTCGACCAAACCCCCGGCAACTGCGATGTGATTGTCCTTAATCAGTATTCCATCAAACAGCCCGAAACGATGGTTGCGTCCTCCACCGCAGCGAACCGCATATTTCTCAAGCGGCCGCAGACAGGGAGTAGTCTTGCGGGTGTCCACAATGACAACGCCGTAGCGTTTGACCTTTTCGACCGCCTTCGCAGTAAGTGTTGCAATCCCGCTCATTCGCTGCAGAAAATTGAGGCTAACCCGCTCAGCCTTGAGAATCGACCGCGCAGGTCCATAAACTCGTGCAAACACGTCTCCCTTTTTTATCTCATCGCCATCATTCACCAGCGCTTCGAAGACCACACTGTCGTCAACTATTTCAAATACCCTCTTTGCGACCGGAAGTCCGCAGATGATTCCGTCTTCTTTGCAACGGAATTCACCCCTAACCCTGCAATCGCGATCCACAATCGCATCGGTGGTAATATCGCCATATCCGATGTCTTCAAGCAACGCGGTTTCGATTATTCTATCAACGACCATCGGCTCTATGTCAATTGCCTGACCCCTCACGAGTCTTTCATCCTTCCCCTCAACAAAATGCGCTTTTGCCAAGCATCGCTCGGCTCCGGATAATCCGTCCTGTAGTGACTACCACGACTCTCGGTGCGCTCAAGGGCGGCTCTGGCCATTAAGCGCGAAACTAGGAGCATGTCTCTAAGCTCCAAATACTCCGAAAGATAATCTGCGGTAACCCGGTAACTGTCAATACTCGCAGCCATCTCGTCAAGCTGCACCAACGCGTTCTCTAGTTCAGAAGCTGACCTGGACAATCCCACATAATCCCACATAATCTGCCGCATGCGTTCGGTCAGCTCCATGACACTCTGCCGGCTGCCCTCAACAATCGGCTCCTGATTCGCATTTAAGTGCTTCTTCTCAGCCTCCTGATGCAGATCCATCTCAACTTCAACAGTGGACTTGAGAAGATCTAACTTGTCCGACAAAGGACGCCAGGAATGCCCATCCAGATATGAACGCACGGCGCGGTACGCGAAAACAAGCGCCTCCAACAGCGAATTGCTTGCAAGCCGATTGGCTCCGTGCACTCCGGTGCAGGCCACCTCGCCGCAAGCGTACAAACCGGGAATATCTGTGCGCCCCATTAGGTCGGTGATAACTCCGCCCATCATGTAATGGGACACAGGGGCTACCGGTATGAGGTCACGAGTCATATCAAAGCCGTGTTCTAAGAGTGTGCGGTAGATCGTAGGAAACCGCTTCACAAGATCGTTCCTGGACCAGCCCCGCAAATCGAGAAACACGCAGTTATCCCCGAGCCGCGACATCTCACTGAGAATGGACCGAGCAACCACGTCCCGCGGGGCGAGCTCCGCCATCGCGTGGTACCGCGGCATAAATCTCTCGCCTTTACTGTTCAGGAGCTTTCCTCCCTCTCCCCTTACCGCTTCGGAAATAAGAAAAGACGGTCTTAGTCCCGGCTTGTAGAAACCGGTGGGATGAAACTGGTGGAATTCCATGTCTGCAACTCGGGCGCCGGCCCTGACTGCCATGGCGATTCCGTCGCCTGTTGCAGAAGGTGGGTTCGTAGTGTAGCTGTAGACCTGCCCAAGCCCGCCGGAGGCTAATATCACCGCGTCAGCACGCAACCGCAGCACACGTCCGCTGGAATAATCGAGCGCAATCGCACCCACACATTCTCCATTTTCAGATAAGATCAAGTCAATTGCCCTGCACTGCTCTAATATATGGATTCTCGGCTCCTGCCTCACTAGGTTTATCAAAGTCAGTGCGATCTCGCGGCCGGTTGCGTCCCCGCGAGCGTGCAGGATGCGGCGCATCCTGTGAGCACCTTCTCGAGTGAGAGCAAGAGAGTCACCTTCGCGATCGAAATGAACTCCCATGCTCAAGAGGTCCAGCACCCTGTCGACGCCCTCGTTCACAGTGACGGTGACAGCATCGAGAGCGCACATCCCCGCACCCGCAGCAAGAGTGTCTTCAAGGTGCAGCTCCCGTGAATCCATGCGGCTTATAGCCGCAGCTATGCCCCCTTGGGCGTAATATGTATTGCTCAGGGTAAGATCCCTCTTGGTTACCAGCAGAACCGAACCTTTACCGGCAGCCTTCAAGGCCGCGTAGAGGCCGGCTACTCCACTCCCAATAACCAGCAAGTTCGCGTGGTACTCTTGCGCCGTTGACACCAAGTCATCAAGAGCAGGGCATCTAACCTGTCCGACCCCATCACCCAACCTGTATCATCCTCTCCAATGCCCTTACCGCTCGCTGCCGGATATCCTCAGGTACTGTGATTCTGGGTGTAAGCGTGGCCAGCGAGTTGCGAACATGGACGAGAGTAGTGCGCTTCATATTCGGACACACCAGCTTGGGCGACAGGAGATAGAATCTCTTGTCTCTGTTGTCCTTCTGAAGCTGGTGGAGGGTACCCATCTCGGTCCCTATGATCAACGTTTTTGCTTCAGTCTGCTTGGCGAACGCCAGTATCTGCGAAGTACTACCTATAAAGTCAGCCAGCTCTGCAACTTCAGGTCTGACCTCCGGGTGCACGAGGACAAGTGCGTCAGGATGAGCAGCCTTAGCCCGTAATACATCACTAGGTTCGATGCGGTAATGAGTTGGACAGTACCCCGGCCAAGCAATTATCTCTTTGTCAACACGGGCTGCAACATATGCAGCAAGGTTCTGATCAGGGACAAAGATAATCCGCTTCTCTTTAAGGGACTGAACCACTCGAACGGCGTTTGCCGATGTGCAACAGATATCGCTTTCGGCCTTTACCTCTGCCGACGTATTGACGTACACGACTACTGCAGCGTCAGGATACTCCTCTCGCTTTTTTCTGACCGCCTCTGCATCTGCCATATCGGCGAGTGGACACCCTGCGTCAATCGCAGGAAGCAGCACAATCTTGTCCGGAGCCAGTATTGCAGCGCTTTCTGCCATAAAACGGACGCCGCAGAGCACTATCACTTTTTGTGAGACTTTGGCGGCAGCGCGAGCGAGAGCGAGCGAATCGCCAACAACGTCGGCAATATCTTGGATTTCGGGAAGCTGGTAGTTGTGTGCGAGAATGACAGCGTCTCGCTTGTCCTTCAGCTCCTGTATTTCCTTTATGAGATCACTGCGAGTCTCATCCATTTGCAGCTCTCCCAGCACCCGCGGACTGAACGGTCCGCCTGTTTCAAACTTAATCTCATTCTAAATGCTCGTCAAGAACGTTGTCAACCGACAGCATCCTCTGTAAACATCATTGCCTGCATAAAAGCATCCTGAAACATGGGATCACTGCCAAGCTCAACATAGTGCACATTAGCTGCAAGCTTCTCAGCTCTGCCGAGCAGTTCCTCAGACACAAGCGCCATTTTGGCTCCAACTCCGGCAGCGTTGCCCAGCGAGACGATCCGGCCTTCATCAATTCCAGGAAGCATTCCGATCCGCACGGCCGATGACTTGTTCACGCAATTGCCAAACGCACCGGCCAGAAGAACAACATCGATCTCACGGCAGGATATGCCTGCCCTCTTGCAGAGTATTGAAAAACCGGCTGCTATAGCGCCTTTAGCGAGCTGCAACTGGCGAATGTCGGACTGAAACAGCGACACCTCGCGCTCAAGGTCACTGTACAGCACAAACCTGAGGTCCTGCTCGTCCGTCTTAATCCGGTCGAGCAGTGAGGGGTGGACCTTTCCTTCAAGCTCCGACGGGGTGCGCATTCGGCCACCTTCGTCTACAATTCCAACACGGATAAGCTCTGCCACTGCATCGACCAGCCCGGAACCGCATATGCCTACAGGAGTTCCCCCGCCTATTACAGTGAGCTTCACACCTCCGTCCTCGATCGCAACTGCCTCAATAGCCCCTTCGGAACCTCTCATTCCGTGCACAATTTGAGCACCTTCGAACGCCGGACCTGCTGCAGTAGAACAAGCCGTCATCTGCCCTTTATATGCCAAAACCAGTTCGCCGTTTGTCCCTAAGTCTAGCAGGAGCGCTGTGTCATCCCTGCTGTCTAGACCTGCGGCAATAGCCGCAGCCACTGTATCAGAACCGACAAACCCGCCGATATTTGGCAGGACGGTGACCAATCCGTTTGGGTGTATATTCAGTCCAATACTGGACGCCTCATCCATGTAGGTCTTTCCGGTGACTCCTACGTAGGGCATAACAGCCAGTGAAGAGGTATCGAGTCCGAGCAGCATGTGAGTCATGCATGTATTGCCTGCGACCGTGCAATGGTATATCCGATTCAGAGGAACTCCGGCAGTGGAAGCCAATTCGCTGAGAATATCGTTAAGTGCGGCGACGATCTCACTGCGCAGAGCTTCTCTTGCGTCCGAAGATTGCGAAGAAAAAGTGATTCGCGATATCAGATCCGCCCCATGGGCGACTTGAGGGTTGGTTCTAGACGCAACTGCAACCTGATCACCTGAGTTGAGATCCACCAGATACCCAACCACAGTGGTAGTACCAACGTCAAAAGCAACACCGAAATGCTCGCTAACTGTGTCTCCCGGCTCTATGGATATAATGCGATCATCAGTATGGACGATCGTAGCTGTCCAATCAGATCTGCTCAGAACTTCAGGCAAGCTCAAAAGAACCTCTCTACCTACATACATCCTCTGACCACCGATCGACTTATCGATACCTGCAAGAGAATCCAGAAGGCGGTCGAGATGATAGCGCTGGTCGCTCAGGGACGGTGCAGGCGGACGGACTAGATGCTTTTTGACGAGTGGACGCACGGACTTATGTTGAACTCCGGTCGAGCCATCGACAAGAATGCTCAAAGATGCAGACCTGTACGAAATCACCGTGCAGTCGCCCGTCGGCACCACTTGGCAAGCCAATCTGACGCCCCGATCAATCTCTCTGCTGCTCAGGTGACGGCGTTCAGCGTCTGTTAAGCCGGACAACTGACCAAGAACTCGCACTTTGCACTTGCCGCACGAGCCGCGGCCGCCGCACGGCAGATCCAGGCCAACACCCACCTCCCGCATCAACTGCGCAAGTGTCTTACCTGTATTTTCCAACTCAAACATGTCAGAGCCAATCCGAAGAATCATCGTCAACGCACTCCTAAATATGTTAGAGACTTCCCGATGGGAAGTCTCTTAACCGTCAAGTCATTAGCATGCACCGCGTGGCTCAGCTATGCGGGTTACGCTATGCAATTCCAAGCAGCTGCTTGGCTAGATCCACTGCAGAACTAGCGTCGGGCGCATAACCGTCCGCACCGATCTCGTCAGCATACTTCTGAGTCACAGGAGCGCCGCCAACCATCACCTTTATGTTGCTCCTGATTCCCTCAGACTTGAAGCGATCGATGGTGTCTTTCATAGCTGGCATCGTAGTCGTCAACAGTGCAGACAAGCCCACCAGTTGAGCGTTCTTCTCCTTAACAAGTGACACAAACTTCTCAGGAGGAACGTCCACGCCTGCGTCAATCACTTCGAAACCTGCGCCCTCTAGCATCATGGCAACAAGGTTCTTACCGATATCGTGCAAGTCGCCCCTAACGGTTCCAATGACGACCCTGCCAATCGGTTCCACTTTGGACTCAGCCAGCAGTGGTTTGATGACTGCCAGGCCGGCCTTCATCGCCCTGGCAGCGATGAGGACCTCGGGCACATAGACCTCGTTCTTCTTGAAGCGTTCACCGATGACAGCCATGCCCGGTATCAAACCCAGGTTGAGAATGTCAACCGGAGATACTCCTTCCGCAACTGCTTTTTCAGCGAGCTCCTTCACTTTGGCTGCATTTCCGGTTATTAACGCATCTTGCATTTCCTTAAAATCTGCCATCGATCTGGTCTCCCTCCTACAGTCGGTCAGCGGTCATGATTGCCTTTGCTGCTCAAGAGCAGCTTGGACCGTATTGTGCATAAGCATTGCAATGGTCATGGGCCCCACGCCGCCCGGGACCGGGGTTATGTACCCGGCAATCTCCTTCACGGTCTCAAACTCCACATCCCCAATCAAGCGGCCATCGACTCTGTTGATACCAACGTCAATGACAACGGCTCCAGGCTTGACCATGTCACTCTTTATGAACCCAGGCCTGCCCACTGCAACGACGAGTATATCCGCACGCCTGCACTTGTCAGCGAGGTCCTTCGTCTTCGAGTGGCAAACAGTCACAGTCCCGTTTTCCTGCAATAGCAGCAGAGCTGTAGGCTTCCCGACGATGACACTTCTACCTACAACCACGCACTCTTTCCCCTGGATCTCAACACCGGTGCTCTTAATCAACCTTATGATTCCCGCAGGAGTGCACGGGACAAATCCGTGCCTACCGGCCACCAGCGACCCCAGATTGACCGGATGGAACCCGTCCACATCTTTTGCCGGACTGATCGCAGCTATGACTTCCTGCTCGTCAATATGGTCAGGGAGCGGAAGTTGCACCAGGATGCCGTGGACGTCCGGGTCTGCATTTAGCGACTCTATCAAGTCGAGAAGCTCTGCCTGAGAGGTTGACGCCGGCAACAAGTGCTGTCGAGAGCTAATCCCGAGCTCATCGCATGCCCGCTTTTTCATATTGACATAGATTGAAGAGGCCGGATCATCGCCAACCATTACCACAGCCAGCCCGGGCACCAGTCCGGTTGCCCGCAGTTCTTTCACCTGCTTAGCAATGTCCGAGCGGATCTGCGCAGCAATAGCTTTCCCATCGATAACTACAGCCGACATAAGGCACCTCCACGGCGTGCAGGAGAGCAAACAAGCTACTCCTACGTCTTATCTTACACTGAATCTCAGCTGCGTTCACCAAAACTAACTTGCGGTAATCTGTAGAATATTGCTTCACGAATGCTCAGCAATGAACTTTGATACCAGCTTCCTGAACGTATCCCCGCGCTCCTTGTAACTCTTGAACATGTCAAAACTCGCGCACGCGGGCGAGAGAAGGACGGTGTCCCCCGGCTTAGCCTGTGACACTGCTATCTCAAATGCTTCCTCAAAAGTCGAAGCCCGGTGCACAGACTCCAGTGCAGCGCCGTTGCAGCCGAGTGTCTCGCATTCTTTCATCGCCTTCTCGACCGATCTCAGAATTTTGCCGGCAGCTGCGCCAACGAGCACAAGCGATCGGACCTCGGCAACTATCACTCTTGCAAGATCGTCGTAATCCAAGTTCTTGTCATAACCGCCAGCGATCAGCACAATAGGGCGATCGACCGATCTGATTGCCGCAATGGTCCTATCCGGACTCGTAGCAATTGAGTCGTTGAAAAAGGTAATCCCGTTCCAGCAAGACAGCAGCTCGAGCCGATGCTCTACACCCTTAAAGTCGCGGATAGCCTCTCGTATGCGTTCTGCGTGAACTCCGCAAATCCTGCCCATTAGTACTGCTGCAAGGCAATTGGATAGATTGTGTTCTCCTAGGAGCGGAACGTCGCTTCGAGTACAGACGAATTCGGTGACGCCGTTGGAGCTGTACAAGAGGTCGTCGCCCACCAGATAAGCCCCGTCAGCGTCGACGGGCCGCAGCCCGTATAGCCTAGGAATGCCGGAGTATACGCCGGCCAGCTGTCGGGTCCTTGGATCATCACCGTTGAGGACCGCATAATCCTGGGGCGATTGGAATCGTATGATATTCTCTTTCGCTCGATAATACTCATCCAGACTAGCGTGTTGGTCGAGATGATTTGGTGCGAGATTGAGAATTGCTCCTATCCAAGGGCTCGAATCCACTATCTGCAACTGGAAGCTGCTCAGCTCGAGAACTACTATAGCGTCTGGATCGATAGAGTCCAACCTACTGAGTATCTCAGCTCCGATGTTCCCTGCCAAGACGCTCTTGCGGCCGGCATTGCTAAGGATGAAATGAACCAGGCTTGCGGTCGTTGTCTTGCCGGCACTGCCGGTTATACCGACGACCGGAGAACCGCAAACGCGCAAAAAGAGCTTGATCTCTCCATTGATCGAAGCACCTCTGCTCACTGCAGCCTCAATTTGAGGGATATGAGGGCTCACTCCCGGCGAGATGAATATCTCGTCATACTGATCCAGGTCGTCTAGATAGGAACTGCCCAGGTGGTACCGTACACCCAATTCCTGAAGTCGATCGATCTTAGGCCCGAGCTCCTGAGCCGAACTTCTGTCTAGTGCGACTACATCACATCCGACAGATCTCAAGAAAGCTATGACCGACATATTGCTGATGCCGAGCCCGACGGCTGCGATCCGCCTGCGCTTCAAACGCGCGATCTCTTGTTCAAACTGTGGTGACCTGCTCAAGCACAGTCTCTCCCTTGCAAGGCATACTGTCTAAAATTCCCGTCTGAACTTGCCGGGCGTCACCTTTACATACTTCTTAAAAACTTTGCTGAAGTAGCTGGCGTCAGAATAGCCCACTCGCTCGGCTACCTGCGCCACAGTCAGCCGCGTTTCCTTGAGGAGTTTCTTGGCCAAATCGAGTCTGACTTCGGTAACATATGATATGAATGTAATTCCTAACTCGTCTCTGAACAAGTGGCTGAGATAGAACGGGCTAACATGAACCGCATCAGCCACTTTATCCAGGCTCAGACTCGGATCGTGTGCGTTTTCCTTTATATACTTAATGGCTTCATTTATCAGCTTAAAATTGCGCTTATTCCGGCTCTCATATACAGTATCGAGGAAACGGTCAAGGATTTTAACGAGCCAAACCCAGAGCTCCTCCATGCGCCTAGCCTCGCCCAGCTGCTGAAGATACACAAAGTTCAGACCCAGCAGTTTGTCCAAACTTGCTCCGCCTTCAACAGCCGCTCTTGAGAGCACGACCATCAACTCAAGAGTGCGCGCCTTCATGACTTCGAAGTCATGCTCGTCACAGTAGTCTTCATGGCAATATAAAATGCTGCCGAGTATCTCATTGAGTATCTCCTTGGCGCCGGTCCGATCCCCAAGCCTGACCAACCCTATCAACTCGCGCTCTTTGTCAAACGGATACCTGGGGCCTGACTTTCTCGTGACTGAGAGTTCTGAGTCGCACAGGCTATCGTCCGTCGAATTGTCATGCTTCCCGGTGCGGATGATGTCATCTGACATTTGGGACACGCCTCCGCTCGCGTCAGGCAGTATTGCACCTGCGCAAGTGCAGACCCAACGTTACCAGCCTCATGATCCTAGCTCCGGTTCTCTGCAGCAGCGAACTCGCTCGGCTCAAAGACTCGTCGAGGGTCATAGGCCCGTCTGCGATAGGAACTAGAGCTACAAACCCTAGATCGTGAAGCGCATCAGCATCGCCGGCCACCTGTCCTGCGACGCCGATCACCGGCACGCCTAACTCCCTAGCAACTCTGGCAACCCCCATGGGAGTCTTTCCTCGCCGCGTTTGAGAGTCTAGCCGGCCTTCCCCGGTGATCACAAAATCAGAGCCCGCTATGCGGTCTGCAAGCCGAGTTGCTTCAATCACGATGTCAACGCCCGGCTTGAGAGTGGCGTTGAGAAATGCCATCAGACCCGCTCCCAGACCTCCGGCAGCTCCCGCTCCGCTCTCGTTCTCAACATCCTTGCCCAGTTGCTCCCGGATGATTCTGGCGTAGTGAGCAAGTGCGCTATCCAGCTCAACAACCATCTCAGGAGTTGCACCCTTCTGAGGTCCGTACACAGCAGACGCTCCTTCCGGACCGGTTAAGGGATTTGTGACATCGCAGGCAACAATGACTTCAAGGTCACAAAGGCGAGGATCCATGCCCGACACGTCGATGGTGGCCAAATCCTTCAACCCAAGTCCACCTCTGGGGATCTCTCGACCCGAACCGTCCAGCAGTCTGGCTCCGAGTGCCTGGGCCATTCCAGCACCGCCGTCATTAGTCGCCGATCCGCCAATGCCCACAATCAACCTCTTAGCTCCCGCATCTAGTGCAGCTCGGATCAACTGGCCGGTGCCATATGTTGACGTGACTGCCGGATTTCTCTCATGATCTTTAAGCAACGGAAGCCCGGACGCAGCTGCCATCTCCACAACAGCAGTCTGACCATCGCCCATCAATCCAAATTCGGCTGTAACCGGCCTTCCGAGCGGGTCAGACACCTGAGCTGTAAGTATCCGGCCCTTTGAAGCATCAACCAAAGATCGAACCGTGCCTTCGCCGCCGTCTGCCATGGGAACTACATCAACCTCTGCTTGGCGGCACACCGACAGAATCCCCGCTTTGAGCGCCTCCCCTACTTGAAGGGCGGTTAGACAGCCCTTGAACGAGTCCGGTGCAATGACAATTTTCACAACGACACCTCCAAGCGGCAAACAGCATATTGTGTTCGGCAGCATCTGTCGTCAATGGCATAATAACAATAAAAACGGGCCTGACTCAACTAACCGGCCCGAACTAAATAGCAATCTATGAACACTTCATTGGCTGGGGCGGCAGGATTCGAACCTGCGCATCCAGGATCCAAAGTCCCGTGCCTTACCACTTGGCTACGCCCCATCTCCAAATCTGTCGCGAGTATAGCACGAACCGATTCGGAGTGTCAAGGCAGGCCAGCAAGGCCGCTTAAGATCCTGTTTCCAACACAACCGTCTCCGTCCAGTCCCATCGTCTACTCGCCGCTTTCCTTAGCCGACTCATAGTGCTGCAGAATCGCGTTCTGAATCATCTCGCGGCACTCAGAGTTGATCGGATGAGCGATGTCCCTGAATTCGCCACTAGGTGTCTTGCGGCTAGGCATAGCTACGAACAGACCATTGTTCCCCTCGATGACCCTGATGTCCCTGACCACAAACATGCCGTCGAAAGTAATTGACGCGATCGCCTTCATCCTGCCCTCAGACTCAACTCTGCGGACCCGGACATCCGTGATGTGCATCGTCTAACCACCCTTCCTCAGTGATGCTTGTCTGAGTGTACTTTCCTAAATTCTACATTTGCCGTCAATTTCCTTCTTTCAGAAAAAAGTATTTTAGATTACACACGGCGGCTCGTCAGGATGTCCACTACCCTTACGTAATCTTCAGGTTTATCAACATCAACGCCTATCCCGGGGTATTCGGAGACAATAGCTTTGCCCTTTAAACCCAGCACCCTATAGACCCGCTCTTCTATGTCTGCTATGGAAAGTTGACGGAAAAAATACTTTATGATACACCTCAACCCGAGCAACATTCCGAGCTCTAAAGGTTTCTTACGCAGCGAAATAGCTCGATCGATGACGTCGCTGTACTTATCGAAGACGTCCGAGTCCAAAAGCAGGATGTTCCCACCAGTAAATGTCCCATCTTTGATCGTCACATACGTGCGAGTTATGTTATCAAAAGCCGCATCGATAGCATCTTTGCGTACAACGGAGTAATAAAGCTGGACGCTATCATCAGTGCAGCGCCGCAGGAAGTCGTCGACAGCTTCTCCGGTCAACAGCGGGATATCCGCGGTGACTACCAGCACTTTCTGCGACGAGCGCACCGCCGATAACCCGCGTTTTACATTGTTCAAAATAGTGTCACTCGAATTCACAAACACCAGGTCTTCGCCTGCTACGCGCGAGCGCAGTTCTTCGGCAGGACCTACTATCGCTATCCTCCCTACAGAGTTCGACTCCCGCAGTGCGTCGACCACCCATTGAACCATAGGGCGACCTGCCACCGGTATCAATGCCTCGAGCAACTCGCCGCTAACCGCACTCAAAGGAGGCTTGTTCAGGGCTCCGGCTAATACCAAGGCGTCAACGGCCAATTCTACCACCCCTCATGGAAACCCGCAAAAGATGCTTAGTTCACTCAAGCCCGTCTGAGGTGGCAGAATCCCCCTCGTCAGCCCCGCCCTGTATGCGGCGCTGCTGGGCCATAAGCTTCATCAAGGCATTTCGAGCTGCCTCAATGTGATCCTCCGCCCGTTTGCGAGCAGCGGCAGGATCTCTGTCTGCTATAGCGTCCACGATCATCCCGTGTTCATGGACGGCAGCTGCCAGCCGGCCTGGAAATGCCAGCGACTGCGTTCGAAATCTCAAAATCTGTTCCCGCAAATTGCTAATTATCTGAATCAGTCGCTTGTTCCTGCTCGCCTCATAGAGAGCCTCGTGAAACTGAATATCCAACTCAACTGCTTTATCCACATTAGTGCTGCCGAGGCACTCAGAGGTCTTGGCTACCAGACGCTCAAGCCGCTCGATGTCCTCATCAGTCGCCCTTTCTGCAGCCAAGCCGGCCGCCAACCCCTCAAGCGCGCCTCGGATTTCAAACGCGTCCGCTATGTCCTTGAGCGATATCTGAGCCACATACGCTCCCCTTCTAGGGATCATGACTACGTAGCCCTCGAGTTCGAGCCGCCGAATCGCCTCTCTCACAGGCGTCCGGCTGACGCCCATAGCCTCAGCGAGCTGAACCTCCATAAGACGCTCGCCGGGCTGAAGCTTGTGTTCAACTATAGCGTTCCTCAACGCCTCAAACACTATCTCCCTGAGCGGGCGATAATTGTCTATTTCAATGGGTATCTTCTTTAGATTGCCCATCAGTCACACTCCCTCTCCAATAGCATACCTGAAGAGGCTTTAGTGTACGTTACGAAACAACTGCCAAATGCCTTTGCCGCACTCTGAGCTATCCTTCTGGCCTCAGACTCACCGGATACTATTCCAAACACACTCGGCCCGCTACCCGACATCATGGCGCCCAGCGCCCCGGCTCTCAAGAGAAAGTCGACAGCCTGCGAGACTACTGGATGAATGGACGAAACTATCGGGTAGAACACGTTGTACACAGATGCAGCAATGCCGGCGATGTCGCCAGCCTTGATCGCCTGCTCTATGTCATCAATATCTGCTCCGACACATCTAGGAACATTCCACGAGTCGAACAGACGATAAACTTCTGCTGTAGGTACGGCAATCTGTGGAACCAATAGCACTACCCAAAGGCTAGACGGGGATGGAAGCTGTGTCAGGCGATCTCCTACGCCCTCAACCTTAGCAGTTCCACACCGGATACAGAAAGGCACATCCGAGCCAAGTCTGGATCCCAGCTCTTCCATGTCACGTTGGCTCAGGCCAAGTCCAAACAGGGCATTCAATCCTACAATAGTCCCTGCTGCGTCGGAACTGCCACCTGCCAAGCCGGATGCAACGGGTATGCGCTTGCACAACCGCATCCTGAGCGCACCCTTAACCCCGCAGGCTTGCAAGACGAGCTCGGCTGCACGTACCGCCAGATTCGACCGGTCCGCCGGCACGCTGTACCCGGTGACCTCCAAGTCTACTGCACGGCCCGTAGAGCTAGCAGGATCCAAGCTTGTTATTACCAGGTCATCCCCTAGCTCCAGAGATTGCATGACTGAGCGGATATCGTGGTAGCCGTCGGGCCTGCGGCCTAACACATCAAGGAAAAGGTTGATCTTGCAACAGGTCTTTACTCTGACACGCACATTCTGTGAAGAGCGAGTCATAGCGCCTATTCACCACTATCTAACAGGCCCCTGAAAAAACCCACTATTGAGCGCCAGACCCGAACGTGAATCGCAGCTTTAGGCACGTCTTCGGCCGCATACACCGGCACGCTGTTGACCTCCTTGTCACCGACAAAAGCTGCAAGCCTGCCAACAATGGTGCCCTTAGCCACGGGAGCTTCGATTTCGTCCTGAATGATCCTAGTGCTCACACGATCCCTCTGCGTTATTTCAACTAGGAACGTCAAATCCTCAGCTGCTACGGCATCGACGGTTAGGCTGGCTCCGTTTTTGACATTGACCTGGCCAACTACATCTCCCTCGACTGCCGGGTTAAATCTGTCAAAAGCTTTGAAGCCGTATTCTAGCAGCTCCCTGGTCTTCTGCCACCTGGCATCGTCGGTCTGATAGCCCATCACAATCGCTATCCTGTGTTCATTGCCTCGCGACGCGGTAGCGGACAAGCAGTACCCGGCGTTCTGAGTATGACCTGTTTTCAGGCCGGTGAGACCGTCCACCTGACCCAAGAGCTTGTTTGTATTATATATCGTAGTCTTACCGTCACGGATTGTCGCGTATCTCTGGGAGGTCCATTCTAGCACTGCAGGAAAGCGCTGTATTAGTTCCTTCGTGATAATAGCTAGATCGTACGCGGTTGAGTAATGGTCATTCTCAGGAAGACCGTTCGTGTTGGTGAAATGCGTATCCGCCAGGCCCAGCCTTTCGGCCTCTTTATTCATCAATGTTACGAAAACCTCTTCAGTTCCTGCAAGGTACTCTGCAACTGCTACGCAGGCGTCATTTGCGGACGCAATTGCAACCGCTTTCATGAGGTCTTCCAAGCTGATGCGTTCCCCTTGAGCAAGGTAAATCTGGCTCCCACCTATGCCAGCAGCCTTGGCGCTGACCGTAACCATGTCGTCGAGCGATCCGTTGCCCTGTTCAATCAGCTCCATGGCGATAAGCATTGTCATTGCTTTGGTCACGCTCGCCGGAGCTCGCCTGACGTGTGCGCGTTCCTCGGCGAGTACCTGGCCGGTGACAGCGTCTATTAGAATGTGCGAGGGATCAGTTGGGGTATCGCCTTGGGCGAACGACACCCCAAGGCCAATACTCATGACGGTGATTGAAGCAAGCAAAGCAGCTATTATGGCCTTTCGCATTAGTTTTCAAACCTCCAACACAGCTTTCTACAGATATTCAGCAGGCACGTATCTATTCCTTCTCCGAAATATTGGGACAATCCTCTGTCCGGACACTGGGGAAGGAAACAAAAGCGTACTGTGGAATGATACCCAAGTGGGCACACCGGCCTTATTCCGCAAAAGCAAAATACTCTAGCAACAAATTGGAGGCAGGATCAATGAGAAAGCGCTGTCACCACACGGACCATGTCGATCTAGCGATAAAGAGACTGGAAAAAGGGGTCTTCCTAGTGTCTAAGTTTGCCGGCAAGACTAATGTCATGGCCATGGCATGGGGTTTCCCTGGGTTCATGTGGAGCAAACCCGTATTCATTGCGCCGGTTCGCACCTCTCGTTTCACCCATAGCCTGATTGAGGGCTCAGGAGAGTTCGTCGTGTGCGTTCAGCCCGAGTCTATGGACGATCTTATGATGCGCTCCGGCTCGTGCAGCGGCCGCGATCTCGACAAGATCAAAGAGCTGAACCTTCAGACTTTCAGTATTCCGGAAGTGAGCGTTCCCGGGATTGAAGGATCGCTGCTGACGTATGCCTGCAAAGTGATACATACCGCGAGTGCAGAGCCGCTAAGTAGTCACACTCTTTTCTTCGGTCAAATCCTGGCCGTCTATGCAGACAGCTCACTGGGCTGACTTCAGTCCTGAGAACGCGTTTCGGTCTCCTCAATGAACGGAATCGCTGCAGGGGTACCCGTAATTGGGTTGGTGTAGACAACTACTCTTATGCCGTAGACATCAGAGAGCAATTCGGAGGTGAAGACCTCATATGTCGGGCCATCTGCTACTATCTGTCCCTCTTTTATCAGCACAATTCTGGTGCAGTATCTAGCAGCTAGTTCCAAATCATGTATGGCAACTAAGGCGCTGCCGCCGCCTGCAACGAACCGTCTCACTACGGCAAATATCAGCTCCTGGTGCCGGAGGTCAAGACTTGCAGTTGGCTCATCGAGCAGCAGAATGGGAGTAGTCTGAGCGAGCGTTTTCGCCATTGAGATGAGCTGTTTTTCCCCTCCAGATATGGAGGTGACTCGCCTTCCCAACAGTCCCAGAGTGTCAGTCCTGCGCATTGACTCGCGGACAATGCGCCAATCCTCCTCGGTCTCGCTTTGAAAGTGGGATAAGTAAGGATGTCTTCCCATCATCACGACCTCTTCTACAGGAAATGCGAAATCGAGAAGCAGATTCTGGGGCATTAGTGCTATCAGCCTGGCCAGCTGCCGGGGATCCAGAGCAAGAATGTCTCGGCCGAAAACCGTTCCCTCTCCTGACGAAGGTGGCGGCATCCTTATGATCGACTTAAGTAACGTGGACTTGCCCGCACCGTTTGGACCTACCAGCCCTACAAGCTCGCCCTTTCGAAAGCAGAGGTGAATGCCTGATAACACGCGGCGACCGCCAAGGTCTACCGACCAATTTCGCAGCTCAACGGCAACAGTGGAACGGTCCGAAGTGGACCCGCAGTTCTGGTTGCCGCTGCCATTAACAACGTTGCTGCTGGCATGCAGATTCCTTTCCATCGGCTACATCATCCTCCTCTGTTGCTGGCTTCGACGCAGCAGGTAAATGAAGTACGGAGCGCCGATGAACGCTGTTACGATGCCCACCTGAAGCTCAACCGGTCTCGCGATCGTTCTTGCAATCAGATCCGCTAGAATGAGGAATGATGCGCCTCCCAACGCAGACACAGGCAACAAGAGCCTGTGGTCCGGCCCGACAATCAGGCGAATCATGTGCGGCACTATGAGCCCAACAAATCCGATCGTGCCTGTCACCGAGACTGCCGCGCCTGTTACAAGAGCTACGAGTGTAAGCAGGATCTTCTGCAAGAGTTCGGGATCGACGCCTAAGCCCCTGGCCCCCTCTTCTCCTAGAAGCATGACGTTGAGATCTCTTGCAAACACCATCATTCCAGCACTGCCCAAGAGTACAGGCAGGGTAATCATATGCACGTGCTCATACCCGCGACCAGATAAGTTTCCCATCATCCAAAACACCATCTGACGCATCTGATAGTCGTTGCTGAAGGACAGGATGGTCGAAGTCCCTGCGCTGAACAGGGCACTGGCAGCGACGCCTGCCAGCAGTAAGGTGCTGACAGACGCCCTGCCGTTAACTGTTGACACCAACCGTATGAGGGTCGTGGCAGCCAACGCTGCAAAGAACGCGACAACAGGCGTTGCAAACACGTGAAGCGACGCTATTCCGGTGTATATAGCTATTACGGCCCCTAAAGAAGCGCCGGCTGAAACTCCAATGATTCCCGGATCGGCCATTGGATTTCTAAATACTCCTTGCATGACCGCTCCGGATATTCCTAGTGCCATGCCCACTTCGCCCGCTATAAGTACTCTAGGCAATCTGACGAAGTGAATTATGGTTCCACTGCCGGCTGGCCAGTCTCCCCTGCTGACAAGCCCGAGCTTGTGCAGGATGATCATCACCGTATGCTTCGGGTTAATGTCTACCGATCCCAAGCTGATGGCCAAGACAGCCGATATTGCCAGCAGCCCGGTAGATACGGTCAACGCGACAGCCAGTCTCCGGCGAAAAAAAGCCAAATTTACCACCTCTGACTAGAACAGCTCCGGATGCAATATCTTCAGCAGGTCCTCAAAACCTCTTACTATGAACTGGCTCGTTGAAGTCACGTGCTTTTGTTCAACCGAAAGCACTTTGCCGTTGATCACTGCGTTTACAGTCTGAAACTTAGGGTTTGAGCAGAACGCGTCAATGACAGACTGATCAGGCTCGCCGTAAAAGTCAAACACAATGAAATCAGGGTTGGTAGCTATGATACTCTCCTCTGATACGTTGCCCCATCCGACTATGCCCAGCTCGTCGGCGACATTGATTGCATTGCACCTGCGGATGAGCTCATCATAGGTAGTCCCACGCCCGTAGGTGCTTCCCCATGTCGTGTAAACCAGAACACGGGGTTTAGCAGTGGCTCGAGCCGCGATCGCATCGAGTTCCTCCAGCCTTTTGACCAGCTCGGCAGCTAGACTTTCAGCTTTAGCTTCCGCGCCGACTGCCTTGCCGAGTGCAACGATATTCTCAGGTATCTGACTGATCTCTGTTATATCTGCCATTACGTAAACCGGGATGCCGGCTTTCTTGATCTGGTTGACCACGTCAGGATTGTTCCAGGATGCGACCACCACCAGGTCAGGGTTAAGAGCGATCACGTTTTCAGAGTTGAAATCGATAATGTTCTCGACCTGCCGGGCAAGCTCTGCAACGTTGCTCATGTTTTCATCCGTGTCAAAGGTGGTTACTCCCACGATTCTCTCTGCGTCAACTAGGGAAAACAATATCTCGGTCCCTGCAACGGATGCCGATACGATTCTCTTCGGCACTCCGTTCAGTCTCACAGTGTTTCCCATGCCGTCGACGACTTCATAGGCATCGCTCGCGATTGCAACTAGCGCCCACACAGCCAATATTGTCAGAACTGTCAGTGCAATGTATGTAAACCGACCAAAGCGAGAAAGCTTATTTGCAGCTGCCATGATATACCTCCTGAACAATTAGAGTTATTGGAGTTTTCGACGATAGCCATTAAAAAACCCCACCACTTCGGGTGAGGATCTAGTGCATAGACTCGGGCGATCAGTCAGAACGCCGTCGTAGAGACGTGACTCCCGTCACTCTACATCATCCCCTTTCCTCGAAGGTGTGCTGATGTGTCAATGAGGCAGGTCTCCTGGCTATCGGATCATGGCTCGCCCTCGGCCTTCCCAGCTAAACGCCAGTGGCTAAATCGAGTGAGCTCACCGACTACAGTGGCGGGACCGCGTGGTTACCCTTGGCAGGGCTCCAACTTCCCTATTACCTCGTCCGAACCGACCCTACCTACGGCCAAACCGGATCGGATCAGCACGAGCACCTCATCGACGCGATACTCGGTTGTGCAGTCCGAGCGCTCACGCTGCGCTCCTTAAATGTATTCGCCGCAGTAAGCGGCGATCCTTCAACGACCCGGCGCTAAGACTTTGACAAATAGTTTACCTGAGCAGGAGTCAATGCATCGATTTCAACTCCGAGCACCTGAAGCCTCAGCGAGGCGACTCGGTTGTCAATCTCCACTGGAACCGGTATCACGCTATTTGGAAGCTTTCCTTCGTTCTTAGCAACGTATTCAAGGCACAATGCCTGAAGTGCAAAACTCATATCCATTATCTCGACAGGATGCCCATCGCCGGCAGCTAGATTTACCAGCCGCCCTTCGGCCAGCAAGTACACCCTCCGGCCATCACGCAATTTGTACTCATCTATGTTATCTCTAACCCTGCGGCGGGAGACGGCTCTCGATTGAAGCGCCGGCTTACTTATCTCAACGTCGAAGTGCCCGGCATTCGCCAGAACTGCTCCGTCTTTAAGGTTATCTACGTGTTCGCCCGAGACAACGTCATTGCACCCGGTGGCCGTGATCACGAAATCAGCCTGCCGGACAGCCTCGCGCATGGGCATCACAGCAAATCCATCCATTAGGGCCTCATTAGCCTTGACCGGATCTACCTCGGTCACTATTACACGCGCGCCGAGCCCCCTTGCCCTCATCGCGATTCCTCTGCCGCACCAGCCGTACCCGGCCACAACCACAACTTTGCCGGCGACCAAGAGATTCGTTGTGCGCATAATGCCATCCCAGGCAGACTGGCCGGTGCCGTACCTGTTGTCGAATAAGTGCTTAGATCTGGCATCATTCACTGCTACCATCGGAAATCTAAGCTGTCCTTTGGACGCAAGAGCTCGCAACCTGATAATACCTGTGGTTGTCTCTTCGCAGCCACCCAAAACTCCGGCCGCCAAATCTGACCGCGAGGAATGCAGCAGGCCCACTAGATCCCCACCGTCGTCAAGGACGAGGGTCGGCCTGCAGTCGAGCACTCTGTTAAGGTGGTCAAAGTATTCTGCCTCGGTTGCTCCACGCCACGCGTGCACTTCTACCCCGGCCCTGGCGACTGCAGCGGCTACATCATCCTGGGTGGAAAGCGGGTTGCTTCCTGTCAAAAAGACCTGCGCTCCGGCTTCCTTCAAAGCAATGGCTAAACAAGCAGTCTTAGCCTCTAGGTGTATAGACATAGCAACTCTGTGGCCCTTGAGCGGCTGCTTAGCAGCAAACTCCTCTCTAATGCGGCCGAGCACAGGCATGTGATCCCTCGCCCAGTCAATCTTGCGCATTCCACTCTGCCACAGGCTCTCATCGCGAATAGTCGAACCGGCCATGAAAGATTCCTCTCCCCGGTAACTGTCGCTTTATCTCAACTTCCGACCCTGCAAGCTCCACAGACTTCCTTGAGCCGCTCTGGGTACGGAGGCCATACCACTCCATACTCTGTGATAATGGCACTGACTAGAGTCGCAGGGGTGACGTCGAATGCAGGGTTGTAAACCCGAACTCCCTCCGGGGCTATCCGCTTGCCAGCGACGCACGTAACCTCCTCGGCCGGGCGCTCCTCGATCGGGATCTCGCCTCCGCTGCCCAGAGATAGGTCTATAGTAGACGTGGGAGCAGCGACGTAGAACGGAATCCCGTGTTGGCGAGCAAGGCAAGCCAGCGAATAGGTGCCGATTTTGTTTGCAACATCCCCGTTTGCAGCTATGCGATCTGCACCCACAATGACTACGTCGATTCTCCCTTGTTTCATAAGATAAGCTGCTGCGCTGTCAACTATCAGCGTCACATCAATGCCGTCTTGCATCAGTTCGAACGCGGTCAGCCGAGCCCCTTGAAGAAAAGGCCTGGTCTCGTCCACAAAAACGCGCACTCGTTTGCCCATCTCAACCGCAGCCCGGATTACACCCAGCGCAGTCCCATACCCTACTGTAGCCAGCGCACCCGTGTTGCAATGAGTAAGAATGTTGACCTCATCCGGCAGCAGGCGAACCCCGTGCCTGCCGATGCTTCGATTGATCTCAATATCCTCTTGAGCAATTGCGTCTGCTTCTAGTGACACCCGCTCCAGTATATCGGCAGATGACTTAAGGGCTTCGTCTGCAGCCTTGAGAATGCGGTCGACCGCCCACTTCAGATTAACTGCGGTCGGACGAGTAGCGATCAAGCGGTCGGCACTCACCTTCAGTCTTTCAACGAGAGCGGCGGAACCCGGGCCAGCGCCGGCATTGCGTTCCTGTAAAGCTGCCAACACCATTCCGTAGGCTGCGGCAGCGCCGATTGCCGGAGCGCCCCGCACGCGCATTGAGCGAATCGCTTCTGCAACTTCATCGACAGTTGTGCAGACGACGTACTCAATTCTTTCAGGGATCAAGGTTTGATCAAGGAGACGGAGCGCCTGCCCGTCCCACTCCAGTGCACAAAGCCTCTTGGGCGAGCAGCTATCAGCACCCAGGCGTTGGACACACCGCGACTTGCTTGCCGGCATATCCTTATACCTCCACCGCCCCTGTATCTCTTCGGCAGTTGCAGTCCCGGTCATCCTCAATCGATTCAATGACATTGAACAAAAGCTTACGTATGTTGTCCAAGCTTTCAGTCATCGCCTCGACTACCTCTTGATGGGTCAGTCGGGCGGAAGAAATGCCGGCGGCCCAGTTGGTGACAACGGCTACAGTGGCATAGCAGATGCCGACCTCGCCTGCGAGGACGACTTCGGGGACATTAGTCATGCCGACAATGTCTCCACCCATGTATTGAAACATACGTATCTCAGCTGGGGTCTCAAATCTAGGCCCCTGCGTGCATACATAACAGCCTCTAGGATGGATTGATAGACCCAGATTCTTAGCTGCATTAAGTAGCAGCTTGCGAAGGTAAGGGCAGTACGGCTCAGAGAAGTCGGTGTGGACAACCTTGCCGTCTTCACCGTCAAAAAACGTTGACTCTCTCCCGGTTGTAAAGTCGATGAACTGGTCGACCGCAACTAGATCTCCCGGCTTCATGTCTTTGTTCAGCGATCCGACTGCCGAAGTAGACAGAATGCAGCAAACTCCGAGTTGCTTCAATGCCATAATATTGGCCCTGTAATTGATCCTATGGGGAGGCACGGAATGACTCGAGCCGTGTCGAGGCAAGAAGTAAACCTCTTTACCGAGATACGTGCCTGCGCTCAACTCAACTTGGCCGTATCGGGTCTCGACGTGCAGAGTCTGCACATCTTTAAGCATGGACGGATCGTAAACTCCGGTACCGCCAATTATAGCAACCTTCATATCAGTCTAATTCCTCCAGTCTACAGTTGGCTGTAGATGGTAATCAGGATGAACTTCTCAATCGGACTGGCGCTGGGTTCTGGCGTATATAAGCAACGCTTTCACAACGAGGTTAAACGGACGTTTCTTAGCCACCAACTCAAGCTGTTCTATTCCTTCGTCTATCCTTCCCAGCCTGCCGAGCGTGCATGCCCAGAAAACTCTAGGCCAGTCATTGCTTGGATCTACCTGCAAGATCCTTTCGAACGTCGCACAGCTTTTTTCATAGTCTCCAAGTGCAAAAGACGCGAACGCGACGATGTTCAAGTCCATTAGGCTATCGGGTTGAACGAGAAGTTTCTCCTCGGCTTCTGCAATCATCGTTGCTGCGTCCTCGCGCCAGCCAAGACGCTCCAGCGTCTCAAACTCTCGCCGTGCTCCCCAAACATCGCCGGTGTTCGCGTACGCCATCGCCAGCTCGAAGCGTTCCCTTGTCGTGAGATTGCCCCTGCCCTCGTACAGCTGGATTAGGGCCTTCCAATCGATGCCGTTTTCCTCGGCGAGCAAGTGCCCGGCGGTCAGCAACGCAAGAAACACCACTAAGACCGGCGTGACAGCCGCACAGAGCATGTGTATTCGCCGAGCAATTCGCCTCATCGGCCTCACTCCTGCTCCAAGCACTTTACTATATTTCGTTCAACAGCAAAAACCATAATCCTCTATATCCAACAATTGGTCAAGCTGCAGCGCCCCGCGCAAAAGGCGGGGCAACCCCCGCCAGACATCAACTCGTTCCCATAGGCTAAGCTTTCAGACCATTTCCGAAACAGCTTTCTCTATCCGGTCTAACCCGACCTCGATCGCTTCAATAGACATTGCATAAGACAGTCGGACGTGCTCATCCGCTCCAAAACCTACTCCCGGCACCAGCGCCACCTTAGCAACCTCAAGCAGCTGGGCACAAAAGTCTATGGAGTTGCGAATTACAACTCCGCCTAGGCTCCTGCCGTACAGCCCCGAGACTTTCGGGAACACGTAAAATGCGCCCTTAGGCAGTGGGCACTCAATTCCCTCGATTGCGTTCAACCGCTCGACAATGTAGTCGCGACGGCGAGCGAATTCTCGCACCATTACGCCTACGCTAGATTGGTCTCCGGTCAAGGCTTCAATAGCCGCTATTTGTGCGAAGTGAGCCGGAGCGGACACCGTATGGCTCTGGATGCTGGCCATGGCCTTGATCTCTACCGGTGGTCCGGCTACATACCCGATTCTCCAGCCGGTCATAGCATATGTCTTCGATACCCCGTTGACGACAAAAGTCCTATCTTTAAGGTCCGGAACTGCTTTCGCAATGCTGACAAACTCAGTGTCATCGTACACCAACCGCTCGTAGACTTCATCGCTCACGACGTAAACCCCAGCGTCGAGAAGCACCTCGCCTATAGCCTTCAGCTCATCTCTGCTATAAACGGCGCCGGTAGGGTTACACGGGCTGTTGATGACGACTGCTTTAGTCCTTGAAGTAATGGCATCAGCAATCTGTTCTGGTCTGACCTTGAAATCATTTTCCATCGACGCCTCGACCAAAACCGGTACTCCCCCGGCCAGCTTGACCGACTCAGTATAGCTGACCCAGTAAGGCGACAAGATCACGACCTCGTCTCCAGGGTCACAGATAGCTTGAAATATGTTGTGAAGGCAATGCTTAGCCCCACAGGAGACCAGAATCTCCGAAGGCGAGTAGTCCAAACCGTTCTCCCTAGCTAGTTTGTCTGCAATTGCCTGGCGCAGTTCGAGCAGGCCTGCCGCAGCAGTGTACTTGGTAAACCCTCTGCGAATTGCGTCTATCCCCGACTCCTTTATGTTCTCAGGGGTATCGAAGTCGGGCTCACCAGCACCGAACCCTATGACATCTATTCCCTGCTTTTTCATAGCTGCTGCCCTAGCGCTCACAGCTAACGTAGAACTTTCCTCTATCATTGTGGCCCTGGCCGACAACCCAATCCTTCCTCGGTGTTTAGTCGCACCGCAGCGACAACACTGACCCATCAACATATTCCCTCCGAGACTAGTTTAGACGCATATTCTCTAGTCAGTCACTACACTCCTTCTGCCCACCGCATTGTATACAACACACATGACGCGCTAGAACCTGCATCGACAGGGCGTTAGGATCCTCGGCAAGGACTTATCGGGTCGCTCAATTGACACCACAGGGTATCAATGGTAGACTAACCTAAAGCGTAATCGGGATATGAGGGATGTGTCATGGCGAAAAATCTTGTCGAAAAGATCCTAGAAGCCCACTTAGTCTCCGGGCGACTGGAGCCTGGGGAGGAAATCGCAATCCGGATAGATCAGACACTGACTCAGGATGCCACTGGGACAATGGCTTATCTGCAATTTGAAACCATGAGAGTTCCCAGGGTCAAGACCGAACTTTCTGTATCGTACGTCGACCACAACACCCTCCAAGACGGTTTTGAAAATGCCGATGACCACAGGTACCTTGAGTCTGTAGCTGCAAAGTACGGCGTTCTTTACTCCAAAGCCGGAAACGGCATATGCCACCAGGTCCACCTGGAGCGGTTCGCGAGGCCGGGCAAGACTCTGCTTGGGTCGGATTCTCACACCCCCACTGCCGGCGGAATAGGGATGTTTGCAGTGGGAGCGGGCGGGCTTGACGTTGCAGTTGCAATGGGTGGCGGCCCATTCTATCTGACTTGTCCGAAAGTCATAAGAGTCAATCTCCACAACAGGCTCAGGCCCTGGGTATCTGCAAAGGACGTTATACTGCAAATACTCGAAATACTCACAACCAAAGGCAACGTCGGGACAGTCATAGAGTACGGCGGCGACGGCGTGCGCACTCTAGACGTTCCAGAGCGCGCCACAATTGCAAACATGGGCGCTGAGTTGGGAGTAACGACTTCGGTCTTTCCCAGCGATGAGGTCACTCGCGCGTTCATGGCTGCACAAGGCCGCGAAGACCAGTGGGTCGAACTGAAGGCTGACGAAGGGGCGCAGTACCATAGGGTGATTGATATAGACCTGGCCGAGATAGCTCCAAAAGTCGCCTGTCCTCACTCCCCTGACAATGTTCGCAATGTTTCCGAGCTTTCCGGGCTCAAGGTAGACCAGGTCTTAATAGGCAGTTGCACGAACGCTTCCTATCGCGACATCATGCTTGTAGCTGCTGCGCTAAAGGGTAAGAAGGTCCATCCTCGGGTCTCCTTTGGGGTGGCATGCGGCAGCAGGCAGGTGTTTCAAATGGTGTCCCGAAACGGTGCTCTGGCTGACATCATCTCCGCCGGCGCTCGCATTCTAGAGCCCACGTGCGGCTTCTGTATAGGCAACGGCCAAGCACCGCAGACGAATGCTGTCTCAATTAGAACCAGCAATCGCAATTTCGAAGGACGCTCTGGGACTCGTTCAGCAAAAGTCTACCTGACAAGCCCCGAAACTGCAGTCGCGTCGGCACTCGCAGGCGAACTGGTGGATCCGACCGAATGGTTCGCTAACGAGGAGTACCCGTCGTACGAAAGACCTAAGCAGTTTCTTGTTGACGACAGCATGATACTCCGACCCGCAGACAACCCTGATCAGGTTGAGATATACCGCGGGCCGAATATCGGCGAACCGCCGTCCAATGATCCATTGCCGGAGACAATTGACGGCGAGGTCGCAATTAAGGTCGGAGACAAGATAACTACTGACCACATCATGCCTGCGGGATCCCGCTTGAAGTACCGCTCCAACGTTGCGAAGTATTCGACGTTTGTTTTTGAAGGCGTAGATCCAACCTTCGCCGAAAGGGCCGCAGCCAACAGAGACAAAGGTATTCACAACATAATAGTCGCGGGAGTATCGTATGGCCAAGGATCCTCACGTGAGCATGCAGCCCTATGCCCGATGTATCTTGGGGTTAAAGCCGTCATAGCCAAGTCCATGGAGCGGATTCACAGAGCAAACCTGATCAACTTTGGGATTGTGCCGCTACTTTTCGCCGATTCCGAGGACTATGACGAACTCACGCAAGGCGACCGGCTTGAGATTGACAACATTAGAGAGCAGCTTCTTTCCGGCGCAACCAGGTTGACAGTAAGGAATGCAACCCGCAACAGCACATTTGAAGTGAACTGCGATTTGACGGAGAGGGAGCGCAAGATAGTCGCTGCCGGCGGTCTGTTAAATTACACTTCTCAGACGGGTATGTAATGCCGGTGCGGCCCTTCAACCGCTGGGACGGATAAGACCTCGATAGATCATGAAGTGTTATCATATGACGACATATGACGAACAGAAAAGCCCTCGGCTCAACAGCCGGGGGCTTAGACTTAGAAGTCGAACTTTCCACGATAGAGGCGTTCGTACCATTCTCTGACCGCAAGCACTCGCCTGACAAACTCCCGCGTCTCTCTCAGCGGAATGTCATCAACTGCAAAATCCTCTCCAGCCCGCACTTGCTCCTGTTGCAGCCAGGTTAACACCCTTCCCTGTCCACTGTTGTACGCAGCAAGTGCCATCCTCACGTCGCCAAAACGCCGCTCTAAGTATGTAAGATACCAGGAACCAATCAGAATGTTCTTGCGCGGATCGTATAGCTCCTCCTCACTCCACCCTTCCTCCACCCATTCGAGCCCCTCAGGCCTTACTTCCTTGACGATCCAGTTGGCAGTATCGGGCATCACCTGCATGAGCCCAACTGCACCTCTAGGCGAAGTCGCAGTCGGGTCAAATCCGCTTTCAACCTTCATCACAGACAAGATCAGAAAAGGATCAGCATCAAACAGGGTAGCAGCCTCGGCAACATAACCTGGCTGATATATTGGGTACGACCGAGTGAAAACGACTCGCAGGGTCGCGTACAGAGCAGCAGCTGTGGCAGCAACCACCACAGCCCAGGCGAACACCATCCGGATGCGCCTCTGAGTAATGCTCAGAAAAGCCAGTCAAAATCAACTCCCATGGTCCTTTAGTATTTTCTCATACAAAGCGAAAACTCGGTCCTTATATGACTCTACCCCTCCGGTAGTATCGATAACGAAGTCCGATAGCCTTGCAAACTCCTCAGCAGGCCACTGCGCCCTGACACGCTCCCATGCCTCTTCTTCCGACAAACCCGTTCTTGCGATGAGCCGTTGTACCTGGACCTTGGGATCAGCTATGACAGCAATCACTACGTCAGTCAGCTCATGCAATCCGCTCTCAAATAGGACCGCAGCATCGATGACGACTGCATCAGGAACAGAACTCACCAAGCCACTGACGGCGCCTGATTTCAACTCAGAGATCAACGATTCGATCTTACGTTTGATTCGCGGATGCATGATCGCATTAAGCTTCTCCAGCTGTTCCCTCTGTGAGAAGCATATTCTTCCGAGCGCCCTTCTATTCAGCGAGCCATCCCGGTTGATCACGTCTAGGCCAAAGGTCCCAGCTATCTCCTTTAAAACTTCAGACCCGGGCACCTGGAGTTCTCGAGCGATCTGATCCGCGTCGATTACGTAAGCACCCATCTCGGCGAGCATCGCCGCCACAGTGGACTTGCCCGACGCCGTTCCTCCGGTCAGACCAATAACAACCATCGCGACCTCACTGTCCTTCGGGAGAGTAAACAAACCGGGGCCTCAGATGGGACCCTGAGACCCCGGTAGTTATACTCTGCCGTAACCCGTTCCAGGCTAGCTTAGTAGCCTAGAAAGAGACCTTCGCGCTAGCCCTGATCGTATTCTGAACCGGACTCTTGACACCGTTGAGCTCACGCCACGGGACATTGCCCTCCGTGATCCACTTCTTCCAGGAAGGCTCATGGACGTGACCGTCATCGGAGCCCTCATAGCCGACGTTGTCGCCGTAGGAGAGCGTGAACGTAGCACTGCCGACCGTCTTGGTCAGCGCAGCATACGCGTGGCCAGCTCTGTCGAAGATTCTGTAGCTGAGCTCCAACGAAGTGTCCGGGCTGATCGCGTACTTGCCGCCGACTGCGACCCTAGTTGATGTCGTGCCGTTGTCGTCCTTGTACAGGAATTTCACGCCAACATCTGTCAGTTCCTCTGTGACGTTAGCAGTCGCCTTGGCGAATGCTCTCGTGTAGTACTTGGCGGTACTTGTGATGTCCTTCTTGAGGTACATACCGGCAACCTGCGTGTTCAGGATTTCATAGGCTAGCTTAGAATCGCCATAAATGAAGTACCTGTCAAGGCCATCCTTGTAGAGGACGCCGCCACGAAGGATCGTATCGCTGACCTTGTACTGAGCAGCAGCCTCGAGTTCAAGCGCTCCGCCAAACACGTTCTTCGCTCTCGGCCAAACCTCAAGCCCGGCAACAGGATAGATACCAGCAGATGCCTGGAAGTACTGATCGGTATCATTACCAAGCCCGGCTTCCAGTGCCACTGATTTGACCAAATCGCTGATGTCGAACTGATCTAGGAGCTTGACCCAGTAGCTCGGCTTCTTGAAGTCGTAAGTAAACTCGCCGGTGAGCTTCATGTTGTAGCCAAAGGACTCGAACGGGGCGACAGCCTTAGCAAAGAATTTCTGCGTGTCTTTACCCGGCACATTGCCGTCCTTCCAGGAGGTAGACTGCACAACGTTCGCGTTGCCAAACTGGTAATCGGCTTCGATGGTCGCAGGGCCGACGACTAGACCGGTAAGGCCGAGCCTGTATGCAAGACCATCACCAGTATTGGCATAGACGCCCGCAGAGACGTTAGCTCCTGCGGCGAGATTGCTCAGAGTGACATCGCCGCCGTAATAGTCAGTGCCGTTAAAGTCACCCACGAACCCTGCCACCTTGATGTTGTCAAAAGCCTTCGCCGCAGTCAAGTTCATGTCCTTGACGCCATTTTCGGTCTCGTAGAGATTGAACCCGAGATCGAGTCCAGCAACGGTGCCGTTACCAGTTACTAGGAAGAGCGTTCTGTGAGGATCATCATCCTTAACCTTCGCCGACGGCTTCAGGAACCCTTTGTATCCGACCCAGTTGCCCCTGTCATTGCTCAAGGTGAACACGAAATTGGTGTCGCCAGTCTTCGCATACCACTTGCCGTAATCGATGTTAAGCTTGACATCGCTGGCATCCGTGCCAACCGGACCGGTCGGGGTCGGATACCTGGGCTCGTAGCTAACCTTCAAGTCCGACAAGTGGAAGACAAACGAGCCATCTTTGAAGTCTAAGGATCCGACATTGATCCAAATGCTCCTGCCGGTGTTGTTACCACCGGTGTACACAACCTCAACGCCGGCTTCCTTGCCACCGAGCACGAGCTCGCCAGCAAAGGCACTCACAGCCAGGCCTAAGGTCAAAACAACGGTAAGAACTACTGTAAGTACTCTCTTCATGTGTTTTCCCCCTCAGGTTTCTTAATGTTTTAGTCTTTGACGAAGCTCGTGTCTTTGGGGGGAATCATGCAAGTGTCCTAGTTTCCTTGTATATCCCCTGCAAATACACTGCTTCGTCCGTGGCGGCCCTGTGGGCCGACTCCCCACGTTTTCCGACTCTCTCGGCTAACCTGTGGGTGCACCTCCTTTCCCGCCTTTGGAGCCGGTTCTTGTATGATGGTCGAAGCCTAACGGCTTCGTACCAGCCGAGATTAATTGGTTCAAAATGAAACCATTGAGAAACTGCTTATGTATTGGTAGGTACTCTATATTCAATTATAAAAGGACATACTTACCGTGTCAACGCACATTCGCAGAAGCATATTTCAAAACGTTGTTTAATGCCCAATATGTCCATCATGACATATGATTTCCAGGTACCACAGCAGATATTTATTCGTCGTCAATTCTGCCTTTCCTGCTGCCGCGCGGGAGTTGATCCACTCTTTTTTCATTGACTAACTGCAATCTAAGCCAACTGCGATCTCAGTGAACTTCCAGCCAATTGTGCCCGGCATTCACATCCACTTTCAGAGGAACCTTTAGGTCGGCAGCAGACTCCATAGCCCCCTTGACCAGCTCAATCAACTCTTGAAGCTCCTCTTCGGCTACTTCGAAGACCAGCTCGTCGTGCACTTGCAGGAGCATGCGTGAACGCAGACCTCTTGAGCGAATCTCCCTGTCGACCTTTACCATAGCTGCTTTGATAATGTCTGCAGCTGTGCCTTGGATCGGAGTGTTCATTGCCGTGCGTTCGGCAAACTTCCTGCGGGCCGGATTCCTACTGTTAAGCTCCGGCAAGTAACGACGCCTCCCGAACAGGGTCGTGACATATCCATCTCTGTAAGCCCTGGCCACAGTCTCATCCATGAATCTCTTGACACCTTTATACAATCTAAAATACCCATCAATATATCGCTTTGCCTCCCTGACAGGAATCCCGAGATTTCTCGAAAGCCCGTAGTCACTGATTCCGTAGATTATTCCAAAATTCACAGCCTTGGCCTGGCTTCGCTGTTCCGGAGTCACCCGGTCGATGGGGATATCAAACACCTCACTGGCAGTCTTCGTGTGAATGTCCTCATCCCGCTTGAATGCTTCTATTAAGGCCTCATCCCCCGACATATGGGCTAGGACCCTCAACTCTATCTGCGAGTAATCGGCCCCAAGTATGTATTCAAAGCCTTCTCCCGGTACAAAAACCTCACGTATCAGCTTCCCGGCCCGCGTGCGCACAGGTATGTTTTGAAGGTTTGGATTAGTGCTGCTGAGTCTGCCGGTCGATGTGACTGTCTGGTTGAAACTAGTGTGGATTCTGCCGGTCTCCGGGTGTACGAGAGCAGGCAGAGCATCTGCATAAGTCCCCTTTAGCTTGACCAGCGCCCTGTAGTCCAGGATCGCAGCACAAATCCTGTGCAGCGGAGCTAAAGCTTCGAGCACCTCTTGGTCTGTCGAATACCCGGTTTTGGTCTTCTTCACTGCAGGCAAGCCCAAGTCCTCGAAGAGGACTGTAGCGAGCTGCTTAGGGGAGTTTATGTTAAACTTCTGCCCGGCCAGGCTGTAAATCTCCGTCTCAAGCAGATCTATCTGCTGCCCCATCAGCCGCGAAAGCTCATTCAGCCTGTTAATGTCGACCTTAACGCCAGCTACCTCCATTCTGGCCAGAACCTCTACAAGAGGCAGCTCGATGTTTTGCCAAAGCCACTCAACCCGTATTTCCTGCATCTTGGAGGCCAATACCTCGGCCAGCCTGGGTAGTTCTCCTACAGCGCGTGCGTACCTGCAGGCTATGTCATCAGGAGGCGCTTGTTCGATTGCCTGATACTCGGGTGCCTTCGACCCCTTGCCGAAAAGTGCATCCGGCACAAAACAGTCAGTTGTATACCTGTACAGCAAATCGGCCATTGAATATGAGTTGGTGTCAGGATCCAGCAGGTAAGCGGCAATTGCAGTGTCAAACCAAAGGCTTTTGAGCTCTATGCCGTTTCTCAACAAAAAAACTATCTGCTGCTTCGCCTGATTCATGCACTTCTTTACCATCTCGTTTACGAGCAAAGGCTTGAGGGCGCTTAACGCTCTAGCCCGTCGTGACTGAACGTCACCTCGACTGGCCGCGTTCGATATCGGAACGTAAACTGATCCTCCTAAGGCGGTGCAGAACAAAGTGACCCCAACGAGCTCAGCTTTCATCGGCTCAGGATTGTTTAGCAACAAATCTAACGATACGGGTTCTCCGGCAGAAACGACTTTCTCTACAATCTCTCCAAGCTCCTCAAGGCCGGCAACGGTACATTCAGGAGTTACATGGCCGACCTCAACCTGATCTTCAACTGTGCCGCTCTCACCGGCCTTTGCGTGCTCCGGCACTCTCACAGCAGTTGGTTTCTCCGGAAGCTCATCGATCCTCCCCATCAGCGACTTGAATCCCAGTCGCCTGAAGAGGCTGGCTATTGCTTGCCGGTCAAACCCAGTGATCCTTAGCGAATCAATATCGACTTCAACAGGGACGTCGCGCTTTATCTGCGCCAGCACCCTACTCTCCCTCGCCAGTTCGATGTTGCTTGCAAGCGCATCTCTAGCTCTCGGGGGAGTTATCTCGTCTATGTGCGCTATAGCCCCCTCGAGGTCTCCAAAATCCTGTATGATCTTAAGGGCAGTCTTCTCTCCTATTCCGGGCACACCCGGGATGTTGTCAGACGAGTCGCCCATCAGGGCTTTGACATCAATTAACTGTTCCGGTTCAAGCCCGAACTTGTTTCGTACTACTTCTCGATCATACATTTCCAAGTCTGTAACGCCTTTTCTGCTGATGAGCGCAGACACCCTATCGGACGTTAACTGAAGAACATCTCTGTCTCCGGTGACAATAACCACCCGCATTCCGTCCGGCCCATCCGAGGCCTTAGTGGCCAGAGTGCCGATGAGATCGTCCGCTTCGAAACCTTCCTTTTCGTAGATCGCAATTCCAAAAGCTGAAACAAGGTCCTTGATAAGCTGAATCTGAGGTTTAAGTTCCTCAGGCATGCCTTTGCGCTGGGCCTTGTACTGATCAAAGCGCTCATGGCGAAATGTAGGCGCAGAGCTGTCAAATGCCACTGCCATATGCGTTGGTGCCAAATCCTTAATGATCTTTAGCAACATCATTGCAAATCCGAAAACGGCATTCGTGTACTGCCTATCGGCTGCGGTCAAAGGAGGTATCGCATAGAAAGCTTTGTGGGCCATCGCGTGTCCGTCAATGAGAACCAATCTGCGATCCAACATAACCACCTCTTTGGAAACATGCCCACTCAGTGGAGCAAGAGGCACTCAGCTAAGAGTATTCCCTAGCTGTGAGCAGATACCTGCATCATGCCATTCAGGGATTCCACTTCAACTGCGTCCGCGGCATTCCTTTCTCACCTTGATTTGCTTGAAGGGGGTCTTAAAAAGGAAGAGAACAAGTCACTGCAAAGACTTCGGCAATCTATGTACCAGCGGCTTAGCTGGGAGGTTGCCGAATACCAGGGAGGAAGAAGTGTGCTAAAGACGATCCCACTGAAGGTCGTTGTAGTTGCAGTATTAGTTATACTAATGCTGTTGACACTGTCGCTAGAGATAACAGCTAGGGACGAAGTGAAAACGATCAGCGCCGAGGAAGCTACCGTAGTCAAGAACCCAACAAAGGCCGACGGCGAAGCCACAAGCAATAAGGCAGATAAAATGCTCGACGACGCTAGGTACAGCTGGGCAAGAGATGATATCGATGCCCTCGCGAAGATGGGTGCCATAATCGGTTACCCGGATGGTACTTTCAAGCCTAATCAGGCGATAACTCGGGCAGAGTTTGCCACCATGCTATGCAAAGCTCTGGGCCTTGAGAAGGCGGACGATGCCAGTGAGATACCATACACAGACTTGGATGGCCACTGGGCAGAAAAATATGTCGATATACTTCACAGCCATGAGCTATTAGGTGCCATGGACGGCGACGATTTTGAACCCGATGCTCAGGTCACCAGGTCCGAAATAGTGAGCACGCTCATGGACGTTCTCCAGGTCAAAGACAGATTTGGCGCCCTGCTAGAGAAGGTTGACTCCAGTTTCATTGACTTGACTAGCGACGATTCTCTGTTCGTTTATGTCGAAGCTGCAGAAAAGCTGGGAATCATCCCGATTCACTTTGGCGTAGCATTCGAGCCAAACCGTCCGGTTACTCGCGCAGAGGCGGCTGCAATGGTCAACCGGCTAATTGGTCTCGACGTCATTCAGGGCATGGTGACCAGTGTCGACTCATATGGAAACATGACAGTTGTCGGAGAAAACGCTCAAGAGCGCCAAATCAGTGTTACCACTGACACGATGACTGTGAGGAATGGGCTGGCGGCTCGGCCGAATACCGTGAAGACGGGCGATATCGTTTACGTGATTGCCCGAGACGATAATGCGGAATTCGTTTACTCATTTGGCGAGCTCACTCAGGAGGATATCGCTACTAGGCTAAGCGGTGTCCTGAAAGGTCTCCTCACCCAGGAAGAGGTAGCGGCGCTAGTTCGTGGGGACTACGACACTGTGAGAGAGCAGGTCGCTCCTAAACTCAAGCAGCGGCTGATGGACGAAGGTTTGAGTGAGGCAGAGGCTGAAGCTCTCGTGTCACAAAGTTGGGACCAAATACCGAGTTTGCTCCAAGAGCGAGCTATATCTCTGGTCTCACAGCGTCTTAACGTGCCGCCGAAAGTCGTTATGGACGCGGTCCAGCAGAAATGGGATTCACTACGGTCATACGCTGAGCAGAAGCTGACCGAATTCGCCATAACGGCTTTGATGCAGTCTGGCGTTA
>Ga0134103_1000272_pt1 | contig 64622 bp, 51 predicted proteins | sample 14_taG_2_FD_94445 | JGI IMG/M metagenome (GOLD analysis project Ga0134103, IMG submission 94445) | Switchgrass degrading microbial communities from high solid loading bioreactors in New Hampshire, USA - 14_58_20_212_A1 metaG | ecosystem: Engineered > Bioreactor > Semi-continuous > Anaerobic >...
CCGGAAGCAGCCTCCAAACTTTGACATGAGGAGTTGAACAGCATGACCGGCAGAGTATGCGAGCTATATAAAAGGAAACATGAAAACAGAGTACTTGACAGAAAAAATAGAAATGTTATAATAATAGGGCATGATAAATATGTTGTTAAACATGCCCTTTCCTTGGGAAGGGTTATTTTTATCCGGTCAATCTGTAACATTAAACTGACAGGCGGTAATATAATGGTAAAGGAAGAAAAAAAGGTTGTAGCACAAAATAAAAAGGCCAGGCATGATTATTTTATTGAGCAAACCATTGAAGCAGGTATAGTTTTGTCGGGTACTGAAGTTAAGTCCATCAGGGCCGGCAAGGTTAGCCTTAAGGATAGCTATGCCAACATTAAAGACGGCGAGGTATTCATATATGGCATGCACATAAGTCCTTATGAGCAGGGGAATATATTCAATAAGGACCCTTTAAGGGACAGAAAGCTTCTTTTGAACAGGTTTGAGATCAATAAACTTATCGGATATATTCAGCAAAAGGGAATGACATTGGTACCGCTGGAGGTTTATTTTAGAAACGGCAGGGTAAAGATTGAACTGGGTATTGGAAAAGGTAAAAAACTGTATGACAAGAGAGAAGATATAGCTAAAAAGGATGCACAAAGGGAAATTGACAGGAGGATAAAAGAAAGCAGCAGATATTGATAATGGATATGTAAAACACTTGTGAAAACTAAATAATTATACATGGGGGCGTATTGGTTTCGACGGGATTGTTGAAGCTTGAGTAGCGGGTAGAGGATTCTCGTGGGCCTCTTTAAAAAACGAGAACCTAAAATAAACGCTGAAAACGATAATTACGTTTTAGCTGCTGCCTAATTTAGGCGGCCCGTCAGTCCGGGGTTCCTGCACCTCGGGTAGCTGGCGTCATTAAGTCAGGCCTTTTGAGCGGGAAGGTTAAACTCTAGAACTATCGCAGCGGTAGCCTTGAACTGCGACGGATTTTAAAGGATACCGATATCCAAAGCCTGCCCTTGGGCGTTGGATTGAGGGAATTTTAAATTGAGGGCTGCACCCGGAGAAGCTCTTGTGGATACGGTTTCGGACAGGGGTTCGACTCCCCTCGCCTCCACCAAAATACCAGAAAACCCTTGCATTGCAAGGGTTTTCTGACAGTCAGGCCAGTATCGCCCACAACGAACCCTTTTGGGGTCGGCTGTGGGTGTTTTTCTTTTCCGCATATCGTTTTTTATTTCTGTATATCGCATTTTTCTATATTATCATCTCTGATTTAATTTGATCATTTATATCAAAATGATTAAATTAATCTTGGTAATTTAATTTTATAATGATACACTTTAATTTAACTATTGGGCCATAGTATGATTAAATTGACCATTGCGAGGGATAAAATGAGAGATTTTGATTACACAAACCGTTGGCAAAAGCTTTTGACACCGGATATTGTTAACCTACTGACGCAAATTCATGAATTCAAAAGTGAGCAAACACTGTTTATAGAGGCTAAAGCCGATACGTTGACACAACTCATGGAAATAGCAAAGATTCAAAGCACTGAAGCTTCAAAGTTCGTGAAATCATAAAGGGCACACTTGGAAAAATCACAAAAACCGAAATATTGCAGAAATGCCCCGACATCAGCCAGGTTACCGTACAAAGAACTTTGAATGATCTGCTGAAAAAGGTGAGATTATCAAATTGAGCGGCGGGCGCTACACCTCATATGTATTACCCAATAAAAAATACTTTCACAGGTGAGGATATTTGGGCAAAAGAAAGTGCTGTTTGGGCATATTCAAAAGAACAGTGTGAAGAACATATAAAGCAATTTTTTTTAGTTTAGTAGAGTGCGAACAAGAATATGAATAAAAGTAATTGGGCCTGATACACAATGAAAAATCGTGCAGCAGGCCTATTTAATTCGGTTTAACATTTATATTTGCTATATTCGTTGAAAAAAATGTGTTAATGGAGCTAAAATTCGTCGTAAAAAATGTATTAAATAATCTAAAATTTATTGTAATTTATGAAATTGTGTGCTATACTATAGTCGTATTATATTATGGAGGTGCAGTTATGTACCGAGTCGCAATCGAGAATTTATATAAATGGAAAGCGAGTAAAAACCGTAAGCCGCTGATTATCGAAGGTGCAAGGCAGGTTGGCAAGACTTGGCTGATGAAAGAGTTCGGAGCAATGGCTTATGCGGATACTGTATATATCAACTTTGATTCCAATTCCAGAATGGCGGATCTGTTTGCATCAGACCTTGACACAGACCGTCTGATTTTGGGACTGGAGCTATATGCCGGACGAAAAATTAATCCCGATAATACTCTGCTGATTTTTGACGAGGTGCAGGAGGTGCCGAGAGCATTATCATCACTGAAATACTTTTATGAGAACGCACCGCAATATCATATTGTCTGTGCCGGTTCACTTCTGGGAATCGCTTTGCATCAAGGCACATCGTTTCCGGTAGGTAAAGTGGATTTCATGAAGCTCTATCCGCTGTCCTTCAAGGAATTTTTGATGGCAACCGGGAAAGAACGCTTTGCAGAGCTGCTGGACAAGCAGGACTACCAGATGATTAACTCCTTCAAGCAAACCTATATCGATGCACTTAAACAGTATTACTTCGTTGGCGGTATGCCGGAGGCGGTTCAAAGCTTTGTAGATGATAAGGACTTTAACGAAGTACGTAATATTCAAAAGCAGATTTTGGCGGCATATGAGCAGGATTTTTCCAAGCATGCACCAAACGAAATCGTTCCTAAAATCCGCATGGTCTGGAACAGTATCGCTTCCCAGCTTGCCAAAGAGAACAAGAAATTCTTTTACGGTCTTGTACGTGAGGGTGGACGGGCCAAAGAATTCGAAACAGCAATAATGTGGCTTGTTGATTGCGGTCTTGTGCACAAGGTCAGCCGTGTAAATGCGGCTCGCATTCCACTCAAAGCCTATGAGGATTTGAAAGCTTTCAAACTGTATATGGTCGACGTGGGACTTCTCGGCTGTATGACCGGTTTGCGCCAGCAAACACTTCTTGACGGGAACGATTTGTTTACCGAATTCAAGGGCTCTTTGACAGAGCAATATGTATGCCAACAGTTGAAAACAATAAATGATTTAGGTGTTTATTATTACACTAATGATCGTGGCTCTTGTGAAGTTGATTTTGTTATCGATACCGGAGAACAGATCATTCCGATTGAAGTCAAAGCAGAGGTCAATCTTAAAGCCAAGAGCTTGCGGGTATATAAGGATAAATACAATCCTGAAATATCAATCCGCACATCCATGGCGGACTATAAAAAGGAAGATTGGCTTATTAATCTGCCGCTGTTTGCAATAGAAAATGTAGTAAGCAAATAAGATATTCCATTTCAAAAGCTAAAAATCTAAAACTTGAGGGTTCTTTGCAGCAGGAGCAGGGAAGCAGAACATACTTGTAAATAGAAGCAAATATACCGGTAAAACTTTTTTTGAATGCAAATATAACAATCGGTATTATAAATAGGGGTTTCATATACCAGCCTAATACCTTATGATGTCTTTCAAATGTCCGATTAAAAACATATCATTGGTTAGTAATAGTATTATAAATACTATGGTAGCAACTGCAAATAACATTTCGAATATAAAATCTATTTTCTTCTTAGTAAGCCTACTTGTATTTTAATTACTTTTATTCCGGATTCCATTAAATAGTATATGTAAGAGAGAATCCACAAAGTTGTCAAAGGCTTTATTTTTCAGTTTATGAATAAATTACTGATGCATGCAAAAAATAAATAAAACTGCTTGGAAAGGATTGTTTATGTTCAGATATATTTATAGGAAAATTCGCTGTTCATTATTAAAAAATATAGAAAAACGCATGCATCAGGATGCTTTAGCGGGTAAGAACAACAGTGAACCGATATTCCCTGACTTAAAAAGGAACCTGGAAGCAATTAAAGGTATTTTGCACAACAGCAGCGATGTGACAATACACGAGTTCAACTTTGGGCATGACAGAAGATTCAAAGGTGCCGTGATTTTTATCAATAGCATGGCAGATAAGGGAGAAATCAATAAAAATATACTGGAGCCTTTAATGTATGGCGCATTACTGCTTAAGAAGGATGCGGATATAGATTTTACCGATATTGATTGCGTAAGAAAGAACTTGATTCCTATAACGGATAGCCGGAAAGTGACACTGTTCAATGATTTGATTGAATGTTTATTGGCAGGGTCAACCATTCTATTGATAGACGGCTCAAAAGAGGCTTTGGTTATCAATTCCGGGAAGCGCGAATCCCGTGCTATAGACGAACCGGTAACAGAGGTTGTTGTACGCGGGCCCAGGGAGGGCTTCAATGAAAACGTAAATGTAAGCATTGCCCTTATTCGCCGTAAAATTAAAGATCCCGATTTATGTGTAGAAAAAATGATTATCGGTGATAAATCAAAAACAGATGTATATATTGTATATATAAAAAGTGTAGCAGATCCGAAGCTGATCGAAGAAGTCAGAAGACGGCTGAACAGAATAAAAATAGATGCTATTCTGGAATCAGGGTATATTGAACAATTTATTGAGGATAGTTCCTACTCTATTTTCCCTACTGTTTCAAACAGCGAAAAGCCTGACAGGGTTGCAGCCAAAATACTTGAAGGACGTGCTGCGATTTTGGTTGACGGTACACCTTTTGCTCTTATAGTACCCATGTTGTTTATTGAAAGCTTTCAAAGCAGTGAAGACTATTATTCCAGACCGTTTCATGCAAGCATTATGCGTATAGTAAGGTTTTTGTCCTATATCATCAGTATTTTAGGACCTGCAATTTATGTGGCATTGACTGTTTTCCACCAGGAGATGATACCTACACAGCTTTTGATATCCATAGCGGAAGGACGTGAAAAGGTACCTTTTCCGGCAATTTTGGAAGCTTTTTTGATGATGTTTACCTTTGACATTTTAAGAGAAGCAGGAGTACGATTACCGAAATCGGTAGGACAAACAATCGGTATTGTCGGAGCAATTGTACTGGGGCAGGCATCCGTTGAGGCCGGGCTTATAAGTCCTATTATGGTAATTGTCGTATCTTCAACAGCCATTGCAAGCTTTACCGTTCCGGCACAGACTGATTCCGGAACGATTCTTAGGTATATATATCTTGTACTTGCCGGACTTGCCGGAGGTTTTGGTGTAATTATGGGTCTTTTGGTAACGTTGTTTCATATGGCATCTTTAAGGTCTTTCGGAGTACCGTATTTATGGCCTGTTGTACCGTTTGATTTTTCAAGTTTGAAGGATGTTTTTATAAGGATGCCCCTGTGGAAATTGAAAAAACGTACAAAGGTTATCGTTTATGACGGTTCCGATTCTTACAAACGTAATCCGGGTTGATGTAGTTACAATTAAGGAAAGCAATTGTGATTCTACATAAAAGGAGCGGGCTGCGATGGGAAATAAGATGAATTTACCGATTATGAAATTGATTTTATGGTTTTTTATGCTGTTTACCTTATCCGGATGTTTTGGAGGAAGGGAAATAAACGATCTGGAAATTGTCATAGGAATAGGGGTTGACAAGAACGAGAGTGCGGGAAACATTTTGCTGACAGCACAAATAGTTAAAGAGAATGAAACCGGAGGAACAGGAAAAGACGGTGGAGGGGAAGACAAGGCATTTTGGAATGTTAACAGCACGGGTAATTCAATTTTTGAAGCGGTAAGACAAATAACGCACAAGACAGGAAACAGGCTGTTTATATCCCACAATCAAGCTGTGATTTTTGGGAAAGATATAGCTTCAGAGGGGTTGGAAAAATATATTGACTTCTTTTTGCGTGCCCATGAAATGAGACCGACTGCATTGATTCTTATTGCCGAGGATCGGGCTTCGGATGTTATGGATGCCAAACCGGAAACTGAAAAGTTTCCTGCTGTCAATATTGAAAAGCTGGTCGAGTCCTATGCTTTTACCTCTCACTTATATAAAGTGAATATGAAAGATTTTGCTTCATGCATGATGAGTGATACTAAAGCTCCGATGGCACCTTTGGTCAGTGTTATGCAGGACAAGGAGAACAAGGACATTTATGTGTCAGGTTTGGCTGTATTTAAAAAAGGCAGAATGGTTGGTAAGCTAAACGAGGATGAAGTCCGGGGACTTTTGTGGGTACTCGGTAAAGTGAAAAGCGGTGTGATAACGGTTTCTTCACCTAATGAACAAGGAAGTGCCGTATTGGAGATTTTAAGTGCCAAAAGCAAAGTAACACCGGAATTGAAGGACAAAAGAATAGTGATGCATATAAAAATTAAAGAGGAATTGAGCCTTTCGGAACAGACTACAACCGAAAATCTGGCAACCGATTCAGCTTTTGAAAGAATGCAAAAAGCTTCGGCAGAAATCATACGGCAAGAGATATTGGCGGCTTTTGATAAATCCAAGGAACTAAATGCAGATATTTTTGGTTTTGGGGAAATGCTGCATAAAAAATACGGGAACGAGTGGAAGGCTTTAAAAGACAATTGGGATGATTTATATCCTTCTGTTGAATTAAAGATTGACGTTGAATCAAAGATAATAAAAACCGATTTATTAAAAAAACCGGCATGGCAAAGTGAAGGAGGGAAATAATATGAACATTGAAAAAGGAAAAATCACCGGTCAGCAATTACTATTCTTAATTGCCGGTTTTGTTCAGGGTTCAGTTCTACTGATAGATTTTACGGTAGGAATAACCGAGCACCAAACATGGATGGTTATATTGGTAGGACTGGCTGTTTCAACCCCGTTTTTTCTTTCCTATGTAATGCTTGCAAAAAGGTTTGCAGGGATGAATTTGGTTCAAATTAATGATATGGTATACGGCCGTTTTCTGGGTAAAGTTGTATCATTGTATTATATTTTCTTTTTTTTATTGACTTTGTCTTTTAATATTCGTGATGTAGGTGAGTTATACATAACATTTTTAATGCCGGACACCCCTTTTGTTTTACTGCTGGTAGTTTTTACTGCAACCTGTGCATATGCTGTTTCTAAAGGTATAGAAGTATTGGCAAGGGTAAGTCATTTGTTCGTATTTATCGGGATATTTGTTATAATCAGTACATTCCCCCTTTTGCTTGACCAAATGGATTTTTCAAATTTCTTACCGTTTTTTGAGTTGCCGTTTGGGAAAATATTTCAGGGAGTCCATATAGTATCATCCGTCCCCTTTGGAGAAACAGTTGTTTTTCTTGCGATAATGGGAAGTTTGAATAATACTGAGCATGTAATTAAAAGAACTTATTCCGGCTTATTAATCGGTGCTGCAACTCTTCTTATTGTGGCTGTCAGGAATATAGCGGTTTTGGGCAAAACACAAACCATATGGACTTCTATGTCGTTTCAGTCAATCCGTCTCATTGATATTGGGACTATATTGACAAGGTTGGATTTTCTGGTAGGAATTGCACAGACGGTCTTAATATTTTTAAAATGCAGCCTGTTCTTTTATGCATTGGCGGTATCGCTTTCGCAATTATTCGGTTTAAAGTCATATTTACCGCTGATTTTACCTTTAGCCGGCATTGAGGTAGTTATTGCTGCTACTGTGTTCCAATCCCCGGTAGATCATGCTATGATTACACAAAATGCGGGAATAATATATTCCATTCCGCTTATGTTTGTAATTCCGCTCTTGTCGTTATTGATTGCGAAAATCCGCGGTTTGCCGAAGTTTGAAAGGGGTAAGGGGACATGATATTCCTTTTGTTGATTTATGCTTTAATCTTTATTATCAACGTACCGGGGCTGGTAAAGAAAAAAGAGTGGAGGGAGCTTACGTTTTTTTCCATACTATATATCATTGCCTTTACATTGGGTTTATTGTACGTTCTTGACGTACATATACCAAGTCCGATGAAAGGCTTGCAGTATCTTATTGTTGATATATTGGGCATAAAATACCAGCAGTAATAGAGGCTATGTTCCGAAATTGTCTTCTAGCTATCCTAATCGGGCAGATCTATTGAACTCCAATGTAAATCAGTAAGTGTTGATGTATTTTAAAATATAATAATGGAATTATAGAATAGAAATATTTTATAATGATGGAATAGGGCAGTATAGATTATTTTCAGTGCAAATTAAAATATTTCATAAAAATGGGAACGATTCTGCGTCGTAAACAGGAGTTGAGATATATGGCTGATAAGAAATGGATACGAATCATTTATGGGGACAAGCCCAGGCAAATGGTTAAAGAACTGCTGGAAGTCATTAAACCTGAAGAAGAAATAGATAAAAACGCACATGTTGGAATTAAACCGAATCTTGTTGTAGCAAAGCCTTCCTGTTCAGGAGCAACGACCTCACCGGAAATAGTGGAAGGACTTATCGAATATTTAAAATCGAAAGGTTACAATAAGATAGTAATTATGGAAGGCTCCTGGGTTGGAGACAGGACATCAGAAGCTTTTAAAGTGTGTGGATATGAGGAACTGTCAAAAAAATATGATGTTCCCCTTGTTGATCTTCAAAGAGATAAATATAAGGCTTATGATATAAACGGTTTTAGGATAAATATTTGCGACTGCATAATGAAGGTTGATTATTTGATAAACGTCCCGGTTCTAAAAGGCCACTGCCAGACCAATATTACCTGTGCTTTAAAGAATATGAAGGGGTGTATACCTGATTTCGAGAAAAGGCGGTTTCATACATTGGGCTTGCATAAGCCCATTGCATATTTAAACAAGCTCATAAAACAAAATCTAATAATCGTTGATGGTATGAACGGCGACCTTAACTTTGAAGAAGGCGGCAATCCGGTTCAGATGAACAGGATAATTGCGGGAAAGGACCCTGTGCTGATAGATGCGTACGCAGCACATTTAATGGGCTTTGACATTGAGGAAGTACCGTATATTGACATGGCTGAAAATATCGGTGTCGGAACTGCTGATTTGGCCAATGCTGAAATCATTGAAATGAATAAGGATACAGGAGCAAAAAAAATAGAACCTTCAAGAAGAGTCCGGCAATTATCAAAACATATTGTCGAAGATAGTTCCTGCTCAGCCTGCTATGGAAGCCTCATTTACGCACTGGAAAGGTTGGATGAAAGAGGTCTGTTGAATAAACTAAAAGAAAAACTGTACATTGGTCAGAATTTTAAAAATAAACGGTATGATGGGGTGGGTATTGGTATATGTGCTTCAGGATTTGATAAATGTGTTACGGGCTGTCCGCCAAAAGCCAGAGATATTGTAGAATATTTGGAGAGCCTTATACTTAAAGACCATATATAAGAGAGAAGCCATGCGAAAATTTTAAGAAGGAGTGAAACAAAAAACCTGTACTTTTCGCCAAACTAGTGGTACTTATAAGAAATGAATTTAACTGAAGGTTTTAATGTTAAGCCAAAGAAGGTTAATGCAGAGATAGCTATTTTATATTTTTTAGGGTATAGTGTTTAAATTAATGGAAAATGAATTTAGCCGTTTTTGGTTAACATACGTTTTGATTCCCTGAATAGAGCTTTTTACGGTTGTTTTCTACCGGCAATGGAATTCATTTAAGCGAACCTATTATACCAAGCGGATTTCCTGTGCCGGAGATGTTCTCGTAAGATGTATATTTCTTTGACTTGAGGACTTTCAGTTCAGTATTATGCAAACATTTCCTAAAACCATGACAAAAGATGATGTTATAAGCATAGAAAACTTAATTTTTATCTGTACGCTTATGCTTCATAAAATAATAACCCAACCCACCGATACAAACAATCAAGCCCAATAATGCAGGTTTTAAAATAGACATGCCTGCTTCACCGCTAAAGGCAATACTCCAAATAAATTTTAATACAGCTGCCCCTATGATAACGCCTAAAAGCCATTTCCAGTTTCTTTTCCATGCTGCTGTAAGAAGCATAAAGAAAAATAGGGGTACTGCCAAACTCATTAGAATTTTCGGAGCGGTCCATTCACCCTTTAGGTATTCCATTTCAAAAGCTAAAAATTCTAAAACTTGAGGGTTGTTTGCAGCGGGAACGGGGAACCAGAACATACTTGTAAACAGAGCAAATATTGAAGCGAATATACCGGTAAAGCTTTTCTTGAATGCAAATATAACAATCGGTATTATAAACAAGGGCCTTATATACCAGCTCAATACATTATGGTGTCTTTCAAATGCCCAATTGAAAAACGCATCATTGGTTAGAAACAATGCAATAAATACTATGGTAGCAACTGCAAATAACATTCCGAATATAAAATCTATTTTCTTCTTCATGGTGAGCCTCCTTGTATCTTAATTACTATTATTCCGGATCCCATTAAATAGTATGTGCAAGAGAGAGTCTACAAAGTTATTTACATCGTCTTCGTTATATTCGTAACCGATATTGCCGAACTTGTTAAGCATATACTTATTAACTGCACCGGTTAAGGATTGCAGTAACATACTTAAGGCTAAGGAATCAACACTGCTGTCTATTTCACCTTTGGTTTTTGCGTTTTCTATCATTTGAATAAACAGGACTTCCGATTGCTTGTCTCCTTCCTTTATAACTGCTGATTTAGCCGATTCATCATTTTCTTTGGAGAATTGCTCACCTAAAGCTGCATATTGAGGATGTTTTTTTGCGAATTCTATGCCTTTTAGAAAAAGCAATCGAAACTGTTCTATGAAAGTTAAGTTATGGGATTCTTCTATAGCAGTGGAGAAAAAGTTGACTTTTTCTTTTATGGCCAAAGTCATTATATAAACGTACAAATCCAGCTTATCTTTGAAATATTGATAGAAGCTTCCTTTGGCAATGTTTGATTTTTTGCATATTTGATTTATACTTGCTGTATTATAGCCGGCTTTAGAGAATTCGTCTACAGCAGATGAGATTATCAAGTTTCTTTTATCCTCCGGCAAGTTAAAAAAGGTATCTTGAGGCATAAGAACCTCCTTTCAAAGCTATGTGACCACATGGTCATATCCCTACTTATATTATACGACCACATGGTCGTATTGTCAAACATAAAAATATATGTGGATTTTCATTTATCACATCTTGACAATGACGTTTTACAATTGTAAAATAAAAATAGATTCGACAAATGTAAAAGAAGGAGGGATAAAATGCCCAACATAAAAAAACTTCCCGACAGCGAGCTTGAAATTATGATGGTTATCTGGAATGCTGAGGAAAAGGTAACATCGGATTATATTATGGCTAACCTTGATAAGACCTGGCAGAAAACCACTGTGCTAAATTTTCTTACCCGTTTGTGTGACCGTGGTTTTCTAAAATACCACAAGGAGGGCAGGCTTAATGTTTACGAGCCCCTTGTGAATAAAGAGGAATATCTGCAGAAAGAAAGCAAATCGTTTTTACAGAAACTGCATAACAATTCCCTCAAAAGCCTTGTTGCATCATTGTATGACGGAAAAAACATTTCAAAAGAGGATTTGGAGGAACTGAAAAAGTTCATTGAGGAGGCGGAGTAATGCTGAAAAACATATTTGCCATTTCCCTTTCCATGTCGGCAGTTATCTTGTTGCTGCTGATTGTTTCGCCCCTTTTAAACAAACGTTACAGTGCAAAATGGCGTTATTTTATATGGCTGATTATAGCCATAAGATTAATTATTCCGGTAAGGATTGAATTGCCTAAAGCCCCTGTAAACATATCAGTTCCCAATCAAATAGTGTTTTTCAGGCAAGAAGGAGTACCTGTTATGGTTACGGATGACAGCTATACCCCAAAAGGCAATACTTCGCCTGTTTCTGCCGACTACGCACCGGTCATTACATTGCAGGAGTTATTGGCTGTTGTTTGGGGAACAGGTGCTGTCGGTTTTTTCTTATATCACATTATAAACTACATAATCTTCAAGAGAAAAATCAAACCCCATTGTAAGAAGGCTAATATCGGGGTTTTGGATGATGTACTGGAAGATATGAAGCTTAAAGTAAAACCGCAGCTTTTAGAATGCAGTAAGATAGCAAGCCCAATGATGATAGGATTTTTAAAGCCTACGATTTTATTACCGGATATCGATTATTCAAACAATGAGCTTTATGTTGTGTTAAAACATGAGCTTACCCACATAAGAAGGGGAGATCTCTGGTATAAGCTTTTGCTCATTACGGCAAATTCCATCCATTGGTTCAATCCCCTTGTATATTTAATGGTAAAGGCAGCAAACCGCGATCTGGAGTATTCGTGCGATGATGTCGTGGTGAAAAACAGTGATATGAATTTTAGAAAAGAATATTCCCTGACCATTTTAAAAGCAATGCAAAAAACCGAGAAAGCTGTACTTTCAACCTATTTAAACGGAGGTGTTTCGAATGAATAAAATTTTAAAACCGCCTGCTCTTTCAACGAGTTTTTCTGAAAACGGGAAAAGGGCGAAAAAGAGATTTGAGAATATTTTAAACATAAAAGCGAAGAAGACCGGGGCTTTGGCTTTTGTTTCGATTCTGATTTTTGTCGGCGTAGTCGGAATGTTGGTGGGTTTTAATTCCCAAAACAATATACCATATTTTTGCCAAAGCTTTGAGTGCTATTTTGAGCTTCCGAGAAGCTGGGAAAATAAATATGAAATTGAAGAAAGAAATAATATAGTATATGTTTATCATAAGGCCATTCGCCAGGAATACGGAGTAGGCACGGGATTGTTGTTTTACATAGAAATGCTTGAAGGTGATAATTTAACCCATGAGGATATTACAGACCCCGGGAACCGCTCGATTGCTTTGCAGGGGGACGGCTATACCTATATTTTCGGTATGCCCACAGATGTTCAGTATCCGATATGGGAGGGCGGCAATAAAGCCATGGCGGATGATTATATGAAGATGTCAGAAGATAATGAACAAATAAAAAAGAGCATACGGCGTGTAACGGCAAATATGACGGACACACGTACTGCTATTGTAACAGAAGATACCGATTTGCTTGCCGATCCCCAGGGAAACGGTGTCGGTGTTGAACTTATGAAAAATGACCTTGTGTATGTAATTTATGATGAAAACGATGATTTCTATTATGTTCAGCTTCCTGTAATGAGTATTCCTCCGACAGAAGGATATATTTCTAAAAAAGCAGTTTCCTTTGATAAAAATTTATTTGACAATGCGAATTTCGGCATCGTTAAAACCGGGAAGATATACAAATCGACCAATGAAAAGGATATATATCAAGAAGGTCATAAAAATGTATTTCGTATAATTAAACGTCAAGGAGAATGGGCAGAGGTTAATTTGGTAGGGGGAGATGACGGCAAATGGGTTAAGATTTCCGACATTTCTTATGAATTAATCCCATATAATATTGATCCGTCCTATACCGATATGCAAAAAGAGGTGGACAACGGCCGGCAGCTTTGGCGTCTTAACCCGTTGGAGGTGGCACAGGATTATGTTTTTAATACCATAAAAAAGAGTGGGGGTACCTTTGAGCTAACCCATTCTGACGATGATGGGAGTATGGTAACATATACAAGTGACGAAAATGAAGATACCATTATCCATTTGTATAGACCAGTCAAAAAAGGTTCCGGTGGTATTTGGGTTGTCGATGATAGTACAATTATAATGGATAAAATCTTAAGTGTAATACCGGCGAATAAGCAGATTGCAGTAAACAGTGGTATGGGATGGAAAATTCATCTCAAAGAATTGATGGATTACCAGGATTACAATTACGGAGAGGGTTTTAATTTAGAGCAAGAGGCAAAAAAGCTCGGGATCAATATATACGATTATGTCGGGCATGTTTTGAATGTTTTCATATATGGTGTTGAACCCTTACCATACTCTAGTCAGAGTTATACAAGCTCGCCGTATATATTTGTTTTTGAAGGCACAAACTTGATTGCTTATAAGGATTTGAAGAACTGGGACAATGAAAGAATTGCAAGAAATGTCTTGATTACTTTGTATGAACAAAGTAATGCTCATTTCTATAAATAGTGATTATGTTGTTTCTATAACTTACTAATTTATTATAGCTCACAGGGTATAATATAAACTGATGATAATTACTGCCGGTGACATTGCTGTCCAACAGGAAGCACTGCAAAACGGACAAATACGGCAAAAGCATTTGACGGTTCATAGAGTATTTGGTAAAATTAATTAAAATATCGTCAACAGTTTATATACTTGTTATATAATGGATATGGACAATTAAACGGAAGATATTTTTGGAATAGAATAGTGGCAAAATAACTTAAAGAAAAGAAAGGATGAGACAGAATGCTTAATCAGGAAATAGTAAAGCTTTTGAATGAACAACTAAATAAGGAACTATATTCTGCATATTTGTATCTGGACATGGCAAATTATTATGCAGATCAAAATCTCAGCGGGTTTGAAAATTGGTTCTACGTACAGGCACAGGAAGAACGGGACCATGCTATGTTGTTCCGCCAGTACTTGTTGAATAACGGCGAATCAGTGGTTTTGACGGAAGTTGCTGCTCCAAATGAGAAATACAACAATTTTAAAGACCCATTGGTGAAAGCTTTAGAACATGAAAAGTATGTAACTGCTTCTATTAACAATATATATGAAGCTGCAATGAAAATTAAAGATTTCCGTACAATGCAATTCCTTGACTGGTTCATTAGTGAACAAGGCGAAGAAGAAAAGAATGCCGATGACAATATCAAGAAATATGACTTGTTTGCAGGCGATCCCAAGGGCTTGTATATGTTGGATAATGAAATGAAAGCAAGAGTATATACAGCACCGTCTTTAGTTCTTTAATGTAGACTTGGAGTCCGGCGTTTTCCGATTTTCGGTTGACGCCGGATTTTTATTGGTGAACCAATCTTTAAATTGACTTCTAGTTATTCTTAGGTTTGATGGTTTTAAGTATTATATAGCCTGTAATAATGGGAACCAGTACTCCCAGCGCTTTCAATATCTATTTTTAGCTGTCTTCAAACTTCTTGGTTCGAAGTATACATCCTGTAACAATAGCAATCAGGGCTCCCAGTAAAACAGAGGATATCCTGAAATATAATACTCTGGAATTTTCCGCTTTTCCTAGTATCAGATACATTGCTCCAAATGCCATAATTATAAAACCGGTTTTATTAAGACTTTCAATAAATTCCTTCTTCCTGTTTTTAACTCTGCGTTGTTTGTCAAATGTATTTTTATTTCTGTCTTTTGTAAATGAGTACAAAATCATTTTAGAAGTTCCCCTTAAAGCCCCATAAAGAGTAAACCTATATGTATCGGTAGCAGAATCGTATTTTAGTATACCGTATTCAAGTTGTTCATTTAATTCTTTAATGTAGGAATCTGCAATACTCTCAATAACAGAAGAACTTATTTTTTTCTGCGACGATATTCTTGTTTCACTTTCTTCCTTAACTCTTTCCCGGTGAAATGCAATTAGTTCTTTCAAATCTTTCCCGGGCAGTGCAAATACCTTTTTATTTTTAAGTTTAAACACCGACGGTTCACGGTTTGTAGTTGTTGCAATTTTAAAACCGTCTTCAAACTCTGTCTCAAGAGAGATTACTATTTTTTGGGTATCCTTAACTCGAAGTTGATATAAACTTGCTTCTATGCCTTCATTGAAGTTTAGAAAAACTCTCATCTTAGTTTCTTGATCCGGTGCAGTAACTACAGAATAATCTCCTGAAAATTCAAAGCCTTCCGAGGTTAAAACATTATTATATTCTAAATAAAAATTCTCATCCACACCGGGCATGGGTGATAAATTAATACGTTCAATTTTAGGTTTGGCATTCATTTTGGATGTATTCAATACCAATAAAACGATAAGTCCAAAAAATCCTGCAATTGCTGAAAGGGTTACTGCGATTACAATAAGTGTGATTTTGATTACCATAACCGAAATGTTTTCTCCCCTTTATATAGATATTTCAACAACACTCTTTAACATTAGCACAAAAATCAAAATTTGTCATTAAGTTGGCTATATATTTTGAATTCCGAGTTTGTATGCAGCCATTGAAGTCTAGAAATAATATAAAATAATTATTGCATAAATATACAGAATGATGTATAATTATACGTAAAATCAGAGAGGGGATTGTTATGAATAAAGCTAAATATGCAGTTGAATTTTTCAATAAAGGATTTAACTGCTCTCAATCGGTATTTTGTGCTTTTTGTGAGGATTTTGGGGTAGATACTAAGCTTGGTCTTAAAATGGCGTGCTCATTCGGTGCCGGAATGGGTTATATGGGTGAAGTTTGCGGTGCAGTTTCCGGTGCTTTTATGGTTTTGGGTTTGAAGTACGGACAGAATAATGAACACGACCAATATTCCAAGACGCTGAATTATCTATTGGTTAAGGATTTTGCATCAAGGTTTAGAGAGATAAACGGTTCAATAAACTGTAAAGAATTGATACAGTATGATTTAAGCGATGAGGGACAATTGAATGCTGCAAGGCAAACAGATGTATTTACCACGAAGTGTCCCAAATATGTAAAAGATGCAGTGGAAATACTGGAAGAAATAATTACAGAACATAGAGTGTGAAGTGATGAAATAAAGAAAAATATTTGAGTTTTAATGATGGCAAAGTATTTTTGCTATAAGAATATATTCTTTAAAATGAATGGTTTATTATATAATTAATTTTCACAGGAAACAACTGGTAGTTTACCTTGATATAAATAGCAGATTCCGGTGAGGCATCCAAGGCATTTTGGCAACGTTTAACCCCCACAGTTTTTTAGCAATGAGTGTATAGAAATTTTTTGAAAAAGTTATCAACTGTCATAGTAAACCAATTTTCTGCTTGCATTTTATGTGATACAATGACATATTTAAGAACCACCAAAGCGTTGATTTAATGGGGTTGGTTAATATCTTACGGAAGAGGTTTCTTGGACTTTTTGCCTGAAGCTATTGATTTTTTAAATGTTTGTTGCACATTAACCATGTGCGAAAGTTAATTCTATAGTAGAAATTTCGTTATAGGTCTTCCGGTAGGAAGGCCTATAATCGCGTTTTGACAATTTAAAGCATCGTAGTATGCAATCGGTAGTAAGCATTACTAAATTAATACACATTATATTTCTACTTGTATTATGGGAAATTTGTCATATAATTGTAGGAGTGAATGAATTTTAATAATGGGAGGATCTAAAATGACACTGAAATCAAAACCTGTACAGACAAAGCTGGGAATATTAATGAAATCGGAAGGTTCTATAGGAATAATTTTAGCTCTGTTAATGTGCTTGTTTTTAATGACTTCTTGTTCGAAGTTTGCAAAGAATGAAAATCAAAAGGATGGAGGACAGAAGGCTATTGCTTCTAAAAGCGGAACAGATTATTATGATCATTCAGAAGAACAAGAACAACCTCAGTTGGTTATGAAACTCTTTGTAAATTTAGGAATGGATGATTATTACCGTGTGCTGGACCTTACCGGAAATACAGTTACATACAGTTATTACAACTATGAAAATTCAGATGCACCTGAGCTAGATCAGAAGACCGTGCCGTTTGATGAAATATTGAAAGTAGAAAATGATGTTCGCCAATTTTTAATGTTTATGTATTTAATTGATGAGTCTAATGAGATAAAGCTCGATATGAGTGATGATTTTATTAATCAAGTCGAAAACAATCCGGATTTTAGAGAGAACCTCGGAAAAGTTTTGAATAAACCTTTTAATATGAAGCTTCTGAATAACACCATAACACCTCAGGATATTGAAGAGGCTGTTAAAGGCAACTAATGTTTTTCATTGCAACCGAGGAAGCTTTATCAGGGGATTTTTTTGATATAGGACAGAAAATAGGCACTGCAAAAGGAAAGGATTATTACTATGCAACGGGGACAGATTAACCTATTGGAGGTTTAGATATTGCCTCGGACGAAATACTTCAGGAATTTGTAACTGATGAAACTGAAAGAAAGTTAATTGAAGAGGCTTTTAAAAAGGCCAGGGAAATGGAGAGAGATATTAGCAGTGTTATCGAAAGTTTTAAAGAAATAGGATCCTAATATGTATGATATGAATAAATAATAAGCGATAAACTTCTAAAATAATATGAAAGATGGGTGGATGTGAAATGTATAATGCAAAAAAATCAGCTGTTTTTTTAGTAATGCTAGCTCTTGTATGCGGGATGTTTTTAGGGTGCTCAAAAAAATATGTGTCGAATACTTCCACACCGACGGGTTCTGTATCTGAATCTTTAAATACAAATGAGCAAACTGAGAAGCAGGTGGGTACATCTCGGGAAGAAACGATTCGGGTAGAGTCACCTAAGGTAGAATCACATAATAATTTGGAGGATGACACAAGTAAAACAGATTCCTCTGACTTGGATTTGTGGTTGGGAACTTATAGTTTTTCAGAATATGTTCCTGAAGATCAAAACATGTTTTACGGAATTTCAATAAGCAAAGAAGGGGAAAATTATTATTCCCAAATAAGTATCGATGGCTTTCAGACTATGAAAAGGCTAAAAGCACAGGTTTTGGGGGATGAAAATTCCGTGGACCTGGTATTTGAAGAATATTTGCCGGATAATGTATTTGAGCCTTACGATAAAGGTGATGTTCTTTTGAGTTTTAAAAGAGAAAATGGAGAAATACATACTTATTGGGGAAAAATTCAGCCAATAGTTGAGAGCAATGCAGAATCAGGCAGGGTTTATTTTACTAAAGAATGATTTATACTGCTTGCTTTAAAAAATGATTGCTTTATGATGCTTTAAAAATGGACTCAACCCATTACTTCCAAATTGATAAAAAATCGGATATTGAGACACAAGCAGTCTAAAGTGACAAAGTAAAAAAACTGTGGAAACAGCAGGACTAACTGATAAAGCTTTGTTGTGTCTATAAAATGCGTAGAGGTGATAACTTGTGGAATTAAATACATTATTGGAAGGACATCAAAAGTGGGTTGATTCTAATGGATTAATGGGGAAAAAAATAGAGATAGAAAAAGCGGTTTTTAATAAATGTACAATTAATAACAAGAAGCTATGCAGTGCTCATATGGTTGAAGTTAGTTTTGACTATTGTAATTTGAAAAATAATGATATGTATGCCTGCTATTTTTTGAGTTCATCATTTTTTAAAGCTGACTTATCGGAATCAATTTTAAGTAAGGCTGTATTTGATTATGCTTCATTAAGATACTCAAATATGAAATGCTGTATAGCAATTAAAACCTCTTTTGATTGTGCAGACATAAGTAATTCAGATTTATCAGGTTCAGATTTGAGAGGAGCAATATTAAGAGGAGCCGATTTAAGTAATGCAAATCTTCAGAATGTAGATCTGACAAGTGCAGTATTAAGCAGAGCGTTGCTTTTTGGAACAAATTTCAGGGGAGCAAAAGGCGTTGAACAGGTATATTCGAACTATGTATTTGTCGGGACAAAAGATGAACCGGTAAGATTAGAAGGTGATGATGTTGTAAGATGGCTAATAGAAAAAGCTGGACTGTAGCAATACAGCTTCGGGATTTTTTGTTGCGCCCGGCATGGGCAACAACTTGATGGTTAAAGTCCACTTCGGGCTTGGGAATAGGGATCGTTAGCCAAGAGTAAGGGTATCTACTTACAAGAATAATAAAATTAATATATTGTGGGATTAAATTTGAATGGAGGATTTGGATTATTGGAATACCAACACTTGCTAGAGAAGTTTGATGATATGTCACTAATTGTAGCATTGATACTTCCTGAACATACAGTGGATGTAATAAATCAAATCGGGAAGACAATGAATATTGCTATCAATACAGAGAAGCTAACAGCTGCTTTGGAGTCATCTGACACAAAGGGGAAAAATAAGGTTTGTTTTTTTGAACGTGAAAGGGAGTTCATTTATATTGATTGCCATAAACCACAGAATTTGCATCAGGTTATTATACGATGTTTAAGTAGTGAAAAAGAAAAAATATATGACTCATTTTACAAGTGGGTAAAGCTAAGACAAGAGTTATATGGTCAACCAATAAATAATGATATTATTGACTGGATGCATCCTGGTGAAAAGTATAAAAAAGTCAAGAATCCGTTAGTAGCTAGTCTACAGTATAATGAATTGATTGACTGAATTTGTTGTTTACCCTGGCTGCAGCAATTACTTTTTTGGATTGAGGTTGATCAAAGTGGAGAAAATGTTATTGCTGAAAGCTATTAAAGAAAAAGAAGTAATTAAGTATTTGGAAGGCAAAGATGGATATAATTTTGAAGTGGAGCATTGGGTAAATGCCAGCGCTCCTACAGATTGGACCAAAATTATACCTAAAGGTATTTATGCCGTATATCGTGAAAATCCGGAATTTAAAATTGATGAAATTTATGAAGATGCTTTATTGGAAATGATGGATGGAGATCCTTTTGATATTTATGTAGCATTATCCATAATACATTTTCAATTAATTAGAGAGGAGAGAAATGCATCACCATTTACTATCGATAAAATCAAAGTACTAAAAAAACTCAGTCAAACTTTGATACGCAATAAAGAGAAGTTGATGAATTATTTTGAATGGGAAGGTAAGAAATATAAAGAAGGAATATGGGGTGAAGTTATTAGGATTGATAAGCTTTTTAAGAGCAAGTGGAATATATCTATTATAGATTACAATTTTACTTAAATTCTTTTTGTATAAATGTTATTAATAATATACATATATAGAATAAAATTCTGTCATTGACGCTGTTAATATTTATGTAGTAAAATCATATAGTAAAAATTGAGGTGAAATTTAAGGCAATAAAGTCAAGACCCTTCAATTACTTGACTTTGTTGCTTTTATAATTATAAGGAAAAATTTTGATATTGGAAAGGGTTGCCATGAGTAAAGAAAATATTATCGAACTAAAAGGTATCCAAAAATGTTATGACGACTTTGTCGCCGTAAAAGATTTTAATCTTGAAGTTAAAAAGGGAGAATTTGTGACATTTTTAGGTCCGTCAGGGTGCGGTAAGACAACGACGCTACGAATGATAGCGGGTTTTGAACTTCCCACAGAAGGCCAAATTCTATTACATGGCAAGGATATAAGCAATCTTCCTCCTAACAAAAGGCCTATCAATACGGTATTTCAACGATATGCCTTGTTTCCGCATCTTAATATTTTCGAAAATATTGCATTTGGCCTGAAAATGAAATATGTAGACGTAACTTATAAAAACAGCAAGGGAGAAACCATTGTTCGGAAAGAAAAACTATCGAAGGAGCAAATAAGAGAAAAAGTAAAACGTGTGTTGGAAATTGTGGATTTGGAAGGCTTTGAAAAACGGGATATTTCTACTCTTTCCGGTGGGCAGCAGCAGAGAATTGCCATTGCCAGAGCTATTGTCAATGAACCTGAAATATTATTGCTGGATGAACCGCTTGGTGCTTTGGATTCAAAGATGCGCAAGGAAATGCAGATTGAGCTTAAAGCCTTGCACGAAAAGTTCGGCATTACTTTTATTTACGTAACTCACGATCAGGAGGAAGCTCTTACTATGTCGGACAAGGTTGTTGTAATGGCCGACGGTATGATTCAGCAAATAGGAACACCGGAAGAAATATATAATGAACCGAACACCGTATTTGTTGCTGACTTTATCGGTGAGAGCAATATCTTTAGCGGCAAAATGACCGGAAAGAAGAAAGTTTGCTTCTGTGATGCTGAATTTGATTGTATTGATGATTTACCTGCCGGTTCGGACGTGGATGTGGTTGTAAGACCTGAAGACATAGAAATGGTGCCTTCAGAAAACGGTCAAATTCGGGGAACAGTTAAAGATGTGAATTTTAAAGGGATACATTATAATATAACCGTTCAGTCAGGAGAAAATGAAATATTGCTTAAAAGTACAAAACATGTAAAAGTAGGAGAAAAGCTGGGGCTTAGAATCGAGCCTAACGGAATTCATGTCATTCATGCAGAAACCGATATCAATACTTATGAAGGTGTTATTACTGCAGTGGATAAAGTAGCTTTTGCAGACGGAGAATTCGATTGCGATATTACAAAATTGTATCCGGGATCGAGTATCTCCAATAATAATTTGTATGATATGGACGGAAACAAGATTAATGTTATCGGAAATTCTGTAACGGTAAGAGTTCCCATATCCGCTCCGGCCATGAGTGACGATATTGATGCGGGTGGAACGAAAGGTCATATTGCTTCCCTTATTTACAAGGGAGACCATTATCATTATGTTGTACGTACAAAAAGCGGTGAAAACATTCATTTGCGTGACAAGAGCTTATGGAATGAAAATGACTATGTCAGTGTAATTATACCGAAGGAAAGCATTGATTTGTCACTTAATGCAGAGGAGGCACAGGATGTATGAGATATAGTTTTTCACGTAAACAATTGTGCATTCCTTATGCAGCATTTTTGGTGTGTTTTGTTATAGCACCGCTTATTGTTATATTTTATTATGCCTTTACCAACGGAGAGGGAAGATTTTCAATACAAAATTTGATAAACTTCTTTACCAGCAGCAATACGGTAGGTACCTTGTTTTACAGCATATTGATTTCCGTTACCACTACCGTTGTATGTTTATTGGTAGCTTATCCGGTTGCTTACATTCTGGCACGAAGCAATATTAAGAGAAAAGCAATTTTGCTGGCTATATTCGTAGTTCCGATGTGGATTAATTTTACCTTGAGAATCCTGGCATTAAAAGAAGTTCTCTCTGTGATAGAAGGCAACCTTGCATACCATCCGTTTTTAAATACCATAATCGGTATGACTTATGATTATTTGCCGTTTATGATTTTACCTTTATACACTACTTTGATGAAGCTTGACAATCAACTTTTAGAAGCGGCTTATGACCTTGGTGCCAATAAAATGGAGGTATTTACAAGGGTTACACTACCCCTTTCCTTGCCTGGGATTGTAAGCGGTGTTACGATGGTGTTTTTGCCGGCAATGACCAATTATGTAATCCTGGACATGCTTTATAACAATACCTTTATAATGGGAAGCTTGATTGGAAGTTATTTCAATGCCTATGACTGGCATGGTGGTTCTATGATATCCATTGTGCTGTTGTTCATTGTATTTATCATAACATGGGCAACAAAAGGATTCACTGAGAAGGAACCGGAAAAGGAGGCAATCCTATGATTAAGAAAATATTGAGTGGTTCATGGATTGGAATTGTATTGCTTTTTATGTATTCTCCTATTCTGATTCTGGCAGTTTATAGCTTTATGGATACTCCTGTAATTGGAGGCACGGGCAGTTTTTCCTTGCAGAACTATATAACCCTCTTTACCTCAGAGGAGCTAATGGATATGATTATCGGAACCTTGACTTTGGCTTTGCAATGTGCGGTTATATCTACGATTTTAGGAACACTGGGTGCAATTGGCGCTTTTTATTCGAAAAAGGGGATGAGAGGGTTTGTGAGTACCTCCAATCAGATCCCTGTAGTTAATGCCGATGTTGTAACAGGATTTTCTATTTGTGTATTGATGATAGTTGTGTTCGGTGTAAATAAAGATTCATTTATACCATTAATCACCGGGCATGTTGTTTTGGCTACACCTTTTGTCTATCTTTCCGTTATGCCAAAGCTCAAGCAAATGGACCACAATCTTTATGAAGCAGCCCTTGATTTGGGTGCCAGTGCGAGACAGGCATTAATGAAAATTACAATTCCGCAGATAATGCCGGGTATTGTTTCCGGATTTTTGTTGGCGGTAACCTTATCTTTAGACGATTATTTTGTTACTACGTATACAAAGCCTGCCACCTTTAATACTATCAGTACCTATGTGGTCAATGCGACAAAGGGCTCAAATACTGAGTTGAAAACTGCGCTTTGGGCTTTATCTACGTTGATTTTTGTGATTATTCTATTGGTAGTACTTGTAAGTAACATATCTGCCAGCAGAAAGGAGGGCGGTGAGGAGAATGTCAAAAATGAAATCTAAACGAAGAAAAAGATATTCATTGCTTTTACTGGGATTGCTTCTTTTGACGGAGGGATTATCTGCAGTATTTAGTGTATCGGAAGCGAAGGCCAAAAATGATGATACGATTGTTTTGAAAATCGGTAATTGGGAAGAATATATCGATTACGGCGATTGGGATGATGACGAAGCTATTGAGCTGGAAAGCGGAACAATAATGGGCGAAAACGACATAATGACCGACTTTGAGGATTGGTATTATGAAACTTACGGCAAACGTGTGGAAGTGGAATACTCAACCTTTGGAACCAATGAGGATTTGTACAGCAAAATTGTTCTCGGAGAAACCTATGATCTGGTTTGCCCTTCGGAATATATGTTTTGCAAGCTATTGAAAGAGGATAGGCTCCAGCCGCTGTCCGAGAGCTTTTTTGATACATCCGACGAGAATAATTATTATATTAAAGGAGTATCGCCGTATATTAAACATATTTTTGATATTAACGAAATTGACGGAAAGCCTTGGAGCGCATATGCGGCAGGGTATATGTGGGGAACTATTGGTATTGTATATAATCCGGATGAGGTAAGTGAGGAAGATGCCTCAAGCTGGTCAATTCTTGCCAATCCCAAATATAAGAAAAGAATAACTGTAAAGGACAGTGTCAGAGAATCCTATTTTCCTACACTGGCTATTTTACACAAGGATTTGCTGCTCAGCGAAGAATTTATTAACAGTGAGGATTACTCGGAAAAACTGGCGGAGCTTTTGAATGACACCCGCCCGGAAACTATTGAAAAAGCTGAGGAATTACTGCGACAAATAAAGGAGAATGTATATTCTTTTGAAGTTGACAGCGGTAAAGCGGATATGATTACAGGTAAAATTATTGCCAATTTGCAGTGGTCCGGGGATGCAGTATATATAATGGAGGAGGCTGAAGAAGAGGATTATTACTTCAATTATGCCGTTCCTGAGGAATGTACCAATCTATGGCTTGACGGTTGGGTGATGCTCAAGTCCGGAATAAACGGCGATCCGGAGAAGCAAAAAGCTGCAGAAGCTTTTATTAATTTTATTTCCAGGCCGGATAATGTGATCAGGAATATGTATTACATCGGTTATACCTCTACGATCTCAGGCGGAGACAATCCTTTGATTTATGAATATGTCAACTATAAATTCGGAGCGGAAGAGGATGAAGCTACGGTAGAGTATCCTCTGGGCTATTTTTTCAGCGGTGATGATGAGGATGAAAATTTTGTGATTAAAACTACTGAAGATCAGGCAAAAAGGCTTTTATTTGCCCAATATCCGCCAAAGGATATTATCGACCGGAGTGCTGTAATGGGCTATCTTCCTGATGATGTAAATGCCCAGTTGAACCAGATGTGGATTAACGTTAGATGCTTTAATTTCAGTCAGGTTTCCGGGACTGTTTGGCTTAGAGCGCTTGCAATCATTTGTTTTATTTCGATTTTAATTGTTATTTGGGTTAACCGTTACAGGATTTTCAGAAAGCCTATCAAACCGGGATATTATAGGGTTGATTGATAAGGGATGTTTTTTATTGATATAATAGATTAAAATTAATAAATAAAATGCCTTCATAAATCAATGTATTTGTGGGGGCATTTTTTATTTTGAGTTTTTGAATTTGCCTATGATTTGGTAATAAAAAAATTGTAGAAAAGCTAAAAATATGCCGAAAGATATATCAAGATATACTATGTGAGGTTTTGTCAAATTATTACATTATAAAAAGGAGTTGTAATTTTTGTGAAATGGATTTCAGATTTATCGATTAAAAGAAAGATCCTTGCAACTATAATTTCAACAGTAGCTTTGATTGCTATATTTGCAGTATGGGCGGCAAGTTCAAGTATCAGTGTTCAGAATGCACAAACAAAAATGCTGAAATCAGGCCTTATTGCACAAGATTTATTATTGAATGCCGACAGAGACCTATATCAGGCATATACAGCGGTTCAAAGTCTGGTTCTGGCAGATAACTCAAAAGAAGAAATTGATAAGCAAATTGCTTTTTTTAATGACAATGTTAAAACGGCAGAGGAAAGACTTTTAGAAGCAAAAAAGGAAATGGATGCAACAAAGAGTGATTGGGTGGAATTCAGATCAGCGCAAAGCAAGCTTACGGCATATGAACTGTTTGAGAAAGTAATTCCCGGAATGAAGGAATGGGCTCGGCTTTCAACATTATCTATAGACAAAAAAGCTTTTGATAAAGATTGGGAAGAGACATTCAACCAGTCTCGCGAGAGTTTGGATGAGATAACGGAGCTACTTAAAGAAGCTATAAATGTAAATGAAGCAAATTACAAGAGGGCAAGAACCAACTCTCTAGTGAGTATTTTCAGTGTATTAGCGGTTATATTGGGTTTAATTTTTGCATTCGGATATTCTGTAGTCAGGAATATATCAAAACCCCTTGGTTCGTTGGTAGAAATGGTTGAGGAATTTGAAAAAGGCCATTTGAAAAAAAGGCTGAATTTAAACAGAAAAGACGAAATAGGACGGCTTGCCAATACAATGGACAATTATGCCGACTATATTCAAAACTATGTGGTTAGCTCAATGGATAAAATATCAGAAGGAAATTTTGATTTCGAGTTTTTGATAAAGGATGATAAGGATGAGATAGGTCCTGCCTTGAAAAAGACTGCCGAGTCGATAAAAGGACTTGTTAACGAAGTAAATACATTAACCTCGGCAGTAATTGAAGGTAAACTTCAAGAGAGAGGAAATAAGGAAAAATTTAAAGGATTGTACCGGGATATAATTTCAGGAATCAATAACACGCTGGATGCGGCAATTGAGCCGATATATGAAGCGACTTGCGTACTTGAAGAAGTAGAAAAGGGAAACTTGCAGGTTAGTGTAAAAGGAGACTATAAAGGTGAGCATGCAATAATAAAGAATGCAATGAACAAGACAATAAACAATTTAAAGACCTATATCAGCGAAATCAGCCATGTGTTGAATCAAATGTCGGAAGGAAATTTGGACATCATGGTGGATAAAGAATTCAAAGGGGATTTTGCTGAGATAAAAGATTCTCTCAACCGTATTTTGGATGCGTTCAATAATGTGCTTAACAATATGAAAGAAGCATCATTACAGGTGTATGCAGGTTCGAAACAAATTGCGGATTCGTCGCAAATGCTTTCCCAGAGTACTACAGAACAAGCAAGTTCAATTCAGGAATTGACAGCAGTTATGAATGAAATAGCCGAACAAACTAAAAATAATGCACTTAATGCCAAAGAGGCGAGTGAACTTACCATGGCAGTAAAAGAAGATGCAATTGCCGGTAATGAGCAAATGAAAGAAATGCTGAAATCTATGGATGAAATATCTTTGGCATCATCAAATATATCTAAAATTATTAAAGTAATAGATGAAATAGCATTTCAGACCAACATTCTTGCTCTAAATGCCGCTGTTGAGGCAGCCAGGGCAGGGCAATACGGAAAGGGATTTGCCGTTGTGGCAGAAGAAGTCAGAAACCTTGCCGGTAGAAGTGCTGAGTCGGCAAAAGAGACAGCAGTTTTAATTGAGAAAACCGTTAAGAAAACGGAAAGTGGCATGAGTATAGCAAAAGAAACTGCAGAAGCACTTTCAAAGATTGTTACCGGAGTTTCAAAAGTAACTGACATAGTGGGTGAAATTGCTGCTTCATCAAATGATCAGGCGACAGGAATTATGCAGGTAAATCAGGGTGTGTCGCAAATTTCGCAGGTTGTACAGACGAATTCGGCAACTTCACAGCAAAGTGCTGCTGCAAGTCAGGAACTGACCAGCCAGGCGGATACCCTTAACGAAATGGTAAGAAGGTTTAGAATAAGAAAAAACGGATATGAAAAATCGGGATATGGGAGTATAGATAAGGATATTTTTGGATTACTGGAAGTTGCGGGTGAAAACCGTGAGGTTGATTCAAAAGAGAAACCCTTGAATAAAAAGGAGATATATTTCGGTGACATGAACTTTGGCAAGTATTAAGACATAGCGACAATTTCATTTAACACTTGCTCCATGCCTTTTCCATTTGGAACATGACCGTTTTGAGGAATTGTAACAAGGCTGATATTATTGCCGCATTCTGACACAAATTTCTGAATGGATTTTGATGATGTAACAATATCTGTACTGCCTTGAATAATTTTATATGGCACTTTGACTGAAGAGAGGTCTTCTGATAAATCAATTTTAATGAGTTCTTCCATTAGGGAGCGGTTTTTTAAATAACCGATTAATAAAACCGCTATAAAATCTCTCAATTTGTAATCCGGGCTGATCAGAAGACCTTTAATTGTATCACCCCATGGAAATTTATCTCTGCTATTACACATATAGCTGTCGATGTATTTTCTTACCTATGTCAATATTGTTTTTGCATTATCAATTGTTTATTCATTTTACCAGAGGATTGTTTTTCTTTTTGCCGTCAAGCATGATTTTTTGCGGATATCCGCCGAGAGTCACCTCACAAACTTCGGAAATTTAATTGTTTTTTATCGTAAGTTTTCTTGTTTTGCTCATTAGACTTCCTCGATTCTGTATAGCATTATTTATTGTCAGTTTATATTAATAATGGTAGCATGTCCAATGTCAACTGTCGACAATTTTTCTTTGTGCATGTTGCATAATCTTGCTATTTTCGGTTTGGAAAAAATTCAGTTAAAGTTCAGATAACCTACAATTGTATTTCACTTTCATTGTTTAGAATAAAATCATTCCTGAGGAAAGGAGTGAGAGAATGGCAGAAACCCGAGGCAGGCATGAACTGAAGCACTATATAAACTACTCCGATGTATTGCAGATAAGGGCAAGGCTTCCCTTTGTAGCACGTCCTGATGAAAATGCGAAAGAGGGAAACAGCTACCGGGTTAAGAGCCTCTATTTCGACAACTATAACGATAAAGCACTGAAAGAAAAAATTGACGGAGTAAATGAGCGGGAAAAATTTCGGTTACGTCTTTATAACAATGACCAATCCTTCATCCGCCTTGAAAAAAAGAGCAAGAAAAATAACCTTAGCTATAAGGAGAGCACCGTTATAACTAAAGAAGAATGCAGTCGATTGCTTGACGGCGACCTTGCTGCGTTAAAGGAAAACGGAAGTTCTCTGTGCCTGGAGCTGTATGCAAAAATGCATTACCAGCAGCTTCGGCCGAAAAATATCGTGGATTATAGGCGGGAAGCATATATCTATCCTATGGGAAATGTGCGGGTGACCATGGATTATGATATTCGGACAAGCTACAATATTCATGATTTTTTGAACCCTGAACCTGTCCTTATACCGGTTTCGGGAGCTTATATTCTCGAAGTGAAATATGATAGCTTTTTGCCGGAGATAATTCGCGGTATGGTATCGCTTTCCGGCAGAAGAAGTACTGCATTTTCCAAATATGCAACAACAAGAATTTTTTAAATTGGGGGTAGCAAATAATGACGTTTAAAGATATTTTTAAATCCAGTTTTTTAGAAAAGGCTGTGGAATTTTCAATAGTCGATGTTTTGGTTGCAATGCTTATGGCCTTTGCAATTGGGCTTTTCATCTTTTTCGTATACAAAAAAACCTTTTCCGGGGTTATGTACTCGGCGTCCTTTGGTGTTTCAATTATAGCCATGACCATGATCACAACCCTTATTATCCTTGCGATTACGTCAAACATCATTCTGTCCCTGGGTATGGTAGGTGCCCTGTCCATCGTACGTTTCAGAACAGCCATTAAAGAACCTCTGGACATTGCATTTTTGTTTTGGGCAATTTCGGCAGGTATTGTTATCGGTGCAGGGTTGATTCCTCTCGGTATTATCGGATCGGTTTTGATCGGAATCGTTCTTCTCGTGTTTGTAAACAAAAAAAGCACCGATACTCCATACATTGTGGTACTCAATCTTGAAAACGACAAAGCCGAAAGCGATTGCATGGCAAAAATAAAGGAAAAAACTAAGAAAAGCTTAATTAAAGCAAAGACAGTTTCTCAAAATGGTATTGAGCTTACTGTTGAAGTGAGACTAAAGGATATGTCGGCAGCGTTTCTCAATGAATTACTAGCCATAAAGGGCGTGAACAATGCATGCCTTGTAAGCTATAACGGCGAATACACAGCCTGAACATGCAGGATTTGAGGTGACTGCAAATGATTAATAGTAAAGGAATAAATGTTATTGTTGCCATTGCCGTTACATTTGCCTTGGTATTGAGCACAGCTCTTGTAGTGGCCGGCAATATGCAAAAGGCAAGCGGAAGTTTGAAATCCGAACCGGAGTATGCAACCAAGGTTTTTGGCACCGATATCATTTCCATTGATATTATTGCTGATGAAGAGGATTGGCAAGAAATGCTCGACAATGCCAGAAGCGAGCAATTCATCATGGTTGATGTGGTTATTAACGGAACGAAATTCAAAAATGTCGGTATCCGTCCTAAGGGAAACTCCAGCTTGACCCAAGTGACAAACTCCGACAGTGACAGATATAGTTTCCGGCTGCAATTTGACGAATACATTAAAGGTCAGACGTGCTTCGGACTTGAGAGCATGGTATTAAATAACATGCTTGGGGATAACACTTACATGAAGGAATATGTATCCTACGATCTAATGCGGGAAGTCGGCGTGGATGCACCTTATTTCGGTTATGCGGATATTAAAGTAAACGGCGAAAACCAAGGACTGTATCTTGCGGTGGAGTTATATAACGATAGTTATGAACAGCGGGTTTTCGGCGATATATCGGGAATGCTTTATAATGTGAAAAGTATGGATATGGGAAACTGGGATGGAAACGCTCCGGGAGCACCGGGCGGAGGCATGCCCGGTATGTTTGAAGGAGGAATGCCCAGAATGCCTGAGGGAGGCATGCCCGGTATGTTTGAAGGAGGTATGCCCGGAATGCCTGAGGGAGGCATGCCCGGCATGTCCAAAGGAGACAAGCCCGGTATACCTGAAGGGGGAATGCCCGGCATGTCCGAAGGAGGCAAGCCCGGTATGCCTGAAGGAAATATGCCCGGTATGCCCGATGGGCAAAGAGGCACATCCCAAAGACCGAACAATGCCCCTCAGCGAGGATTCGGTACGCAGCGAAACCCGGGAGTTCAACCTATACCTTCGGATGGCAAGAATGAATCCGGATTTAATCCGCCGTCTAACACAGATGAAAACCCATTTATGCCACAAATGGGTGGAGGAATGGGCGGAATGCGTGGTAATTTCGGAGGTAGAGGATGGCCCGGCGGCAGAGGTGGTGGAAGTCTTGAATATACAGATGATAATATTGAAAGCTACAGCTCTATTTTTAACAATGTAGTGGGAAAAGGAAAAGAGAGCGATTACCGGCGTGTTATTAAGGCCCTTAAAGCACTTTCTGAGGGCAAAGAATTGGAAAAATATTTTGATGTGGACAAGATTTTAAGATATCTGGCCGCACATACTTTTGTTGTCAATCTTGACAGCTATAGTTCGAGCATGGCACAGAATTATTATATTTATGAGCGCAACGGCAAGCTTACTGTCTTACCGTGGGACTATAATCTTGCATGGGGTGGCTTTCAAAACGGGGATGCATCTTCAGTGGTTAATTTTCCTATTGACACTCCGGTTAGCGGGGTTGAAATGTCAAGCCGGCCTTTGATAGAAAAGTTGTTTTCCAATACAGAGTATTTGGAAAGATATCACAACTACTTACAGCGGCTGATTGATAACTATTTTGCCAACGGAAAGTTTGAGAAAAAAATAGAATCTCTTGATGCCTTGATTTCCGAATATGTAAAAAACGATACCACTGCATTTTGCACCTTTGAGGAGTACAAAAACGCTGTTTCGGCATTCATTACCTTGGGTAATCTTCGAGCTCAAAGTGTACAGGGACAGCTTGACGGCACTGTTCCCTCTACAACCGAAGGACAAAAGGCGAACCCTGAAAAGCTTATATCACCCGGCGATTTAAAGTTATCTGTCCTTGGAAGTATGATGGGTGGAAGAGGCGGAAGAGACAATCCTTTTGCCGGCGGATTTGAAAGTATGGATATGGAACTTATGAGAAAGGCCGGAGAAATAATAATGCAGGCAAACGGTCAAATAACGGATGAAGTAAAGGAGAAACTGAAATCAATCGGCCTAACAGATGAGCAGATTAACTGGATTTCTTCGATAACCGGCGGGCGTTTCGGCTGGATGGGACAAAATAGAGGTGACAGAAGTTCTTCCGATAATAAACAAGGTATGGAAGCTTTAGAACCAAACAGGAGGTTTTCGGACAGAAGAACAGAAAATAATAATATTGCTCTCATGGGAATACTGTCCTTCGTTCTGGTTGCTGCTATTATATTTGCGGCAAGGTTTAGAAAAACATATTAGAAAATTTGGATTTCTTTGTATGATACTGATTTTGTGTTAAAATTGTATACAAGAAAACATATACTTAAAAATATACCGAACAACCAACGGTATTTAAGGGGTTTGGTGCATTGACTTGTTTCCTTACTGAAGTCTTCACAATAAGTAGGAAGGAATGGTTTTTAAATGGCTAAAATCTTAATATGCGACGATGAAGCGGGGCTTCGTGCTGTTATAAAGCGTTATGCTCTGTTTGAGGGTCATGAGGTAACAGAAGCGGGAGACGGCATCGAAGCCGTGGAGCTTTGCCGTAACAATACCTTTGACATAATCATTATGGATATTATGATGCCTGAACTTGACGGTTTTTCCGCAGTAAAGGAAATTCGTAAATTTTCCGACACACCGGTAATAATGCTGTCTGCCCGAGGCGAGAAATATGATAAGATTTTGGGCTTTGAGCTCGGTGTGGATGATTATGTTGTCAAACCCTTTTCATCAAAGGAAATTATGCTTAGGATAAATGCCATTTTACGCAGAGTGGATAAAAGCAGCTCTGCAAAGAAGGATGCAGAGGGTCATGTCATTTTTGAAAAGGACGGATTCAAGGCAGATTTAACGGCATACAAGGTGTTTATTGACGGAGTGCAGGTAGATATGGCTCCTAAGGAATATGACCTTTTGTTTTTTCTGATACGGAATAGAAACATTGCCGTTCCACGGGAAAAGATAATGGCAGAAGTATGGGGATTTGACTATTGCGGCGATGACAGGACTTTAGATACGCATATGAAACTTCTGAGGAAATCTCTCGGACCCTATGCACATTTAATTAAAACCTTGCGTGGATTGGGGTATAGATTTGATGGATAAATTTAAATTGCAATGGAAGATATTTGGCTTCCTACTGGGTTTTTGCGCATTGCTTCTGGCTATCCTGTGGATATTTCAGACGGTGTTTTTGAGCGATATGTACAAGTTTATACGCAAAGTTGAGATAGATAAAGCTATTGCGCTGGTGGAGAAAAACATCAACAGCCCAAACCTTCAAAATGTATTGTATGAAATTGAACTAACCAAAGAGATAATAGTAAGGCCGACACAGGATTTTGCTCCGCCTGTTCGGCCTATGCCTAATTGGCGCAACCGCAGGCAGCCGGAAACTATCACCAAGGCAAAGGAGTTTGCTTTAGAGGATGGAAGTAAAATCTCACTTACTTTTTATGCCATGGTGACACCGGTGGATGCCACCGTGTCCACACTGCAAATGCAGCTTTTAATTATTACGGTGATCATGATTCTTCTTGCAACACTTCTTGCAATAATCATATCAAAACACATTTCAAATCCCATTGAACAGATAAATCAAAGTGCGAAGCATCTGGCGATGGGTAATTATGAAACCAAGTTCCGCGGAAGAGGTTTTTTGGAAATTAAAGAGTTGTCCGATACTCTAAATACCGCGGCTACAGAACTTTCCAAAGTGGAAAGGCTGCGCCGGGAATTGATGGCAAATGTCTCCCACGATTTGCGTACACCCCTTTCTTTTATTTACAGCTATGCCGAGATGATGCACGACTTCCCCCACGAGGTTACACCGGAGCAAAGCCAAATTATTATGGATGAAGCGAAGCGATTGACGGCTCTTGTAAATGATATGCTTGATATTTCCAGCATTGAAACGGGTATAGCAAAATTAAACAAGACAAATTACAACCTGACCGATAGTTTGAGAAAAACTGTAAACCGGATGAACGAACTTGTTAAAAACGAAGGATACCGGCTGGAATTTTATTATAACGAAGATGTCCATATAAATGCGGACGAAGTTAAAATTACTCAAGCCTTTTATAATCTTTTACTTAACGCTATCAATTACAGCGGAGAGGACAAGAATGTGATTGTGAGGCAAAGCGTAAACGGGAACAGGGTTAAAATCGAGGTAATTGATCATGGAGACGGCATCGAGAAGAGTGACTTACCTTATATATGGGACCGTTACTACAAGGTTGATAAAAAACACAAAAGGCCCAAGATGGGTACAGGCCTTGGGCTTTCTATCGTAAAAAAGGTCATCGAGATGCACGACGGAGAATATGGGGTTGAATCGGAAGTGGGTAAAGGCAGTATTTTTTGGTTCAGTTTGGAATATACCAACTCTCAACGGCTTTAATGCCACCAGTTTTACACAAGGATGTTTATACCGTGACAAATGGAATATACATCGAATAATGCCGAAAAGATTCTATCATGCAGATAAGTAATACCAGATTCTCTGCAATATTTATAAACGTTTTGCGGACATATAATGTGGAGGTCAAAATCATGATGGGGAGTTCAGAAAGCAGATATGATAACTATTTGAGGAACTTAATAAGCTTTACTATGGTGAACATTTTGTGGCAGATTGGTTCAACACTGGTTCTTCCGGAAACTTCTCTGATTTATTTTTTAAAGCAAGTAAATGCAAGTAATCTGGCAGTTAGTGCAGTTGTTCCTGTTTTTATGTTCTTTAATTCAGTACCGTGTATTTTATGGGGGGCAGTTATACATATTAACAAGAATATGAGAAAGGTTCTTTATCTATCTTGTATATGGACTGTAGTTCCATATCTGGCTATTTACTTAATGCTGGGCAATATGAATGGTAATGGTTTTTACTTTGTACCTTGCTTGTTTCTGTTGCTGATTTGCAGTAATTTAGGATTATCATTGGAGTGTGTAGCCTATCAGAATTATGTTTCTTATGTAGTTCCCGAGAAAAAGAGGGGAACTCTTTGGGGGATTGTATTTTCCTTTGGATACATCATAAGCTTATTAGCTTATCCTATAATGAATGCTTTAAATGAGCGATTAGATACATTTCAGTACTATCGTGCCGGATTTCTGATCTTTTTCATTTTTGCATTAATAGCCACACAATTCTTTTTATTTGTAAAGGAACCAAAAGAGGAAGTTCACAGTACTGCTCAAAAGATTAATTGGTATGAATATTTTTGTTCTTGTAAAGACATTCTGGCAAAGGATAAGAATTTTAGAATTTATCTCTTATTGCAGTATCTCGCAAACTTCAGTATCTGTATTACTACATTTTCTTTAGTATATTTTATAAATCTTTTTAATATTCCAAATGAAGATACAATAAAATTTACGATTATTTATTGCATTGTCTTTGGTGTTGGAAGCTACATAGGTGGAAGAATAGGAGATAAAAAAGGTTTTCGCTTCATTATGTTGGCAGCATTATCGATACAGATTATTTTTACGTTTATTCTTTTGCTTAACAAGGATAAATTTCTAGTATTGATAATCTATGGGGTTATCGTTTTAGGACTTGCCATGAAAGAAGTTGCCGTAATTAATATTCCTATTGATTCTACAAGTAGTATCAATAAATCTCAGTATATTGGAATTGCCAATACAATAACTGCACCATCACTTCTAATTTCATTATTATTTGGAAGACTTGTTGATATAGGTATAGTTAGTGTCCGCAATGTGTTGGGAATCTCTATTATAGGTCTTACAGCATCATTTATTTTAAATGGTATCTTTTTTAAGGAACCAAGAAATAGCTTTGAAAATAACAAGTAGATATAGGATATTTGTGTTGAACATTGTAGTGTGTGAAACCAGTCCCTGATAGGGGAAATTAGTTATCTAAAAAATGTAACGAATTTCAGATAAGAGATACCTAAAATAAGGGAAGGGCAAGAACTGTATCTTGCCCTTATGTTTCAGCTTTATCTTTTGGGAGAGTTTCTTTGTGACTGTCCTTAATTTCGACCTCGGGTTCAATTTCGGGATTGTCCTTGGGATTTTCTTTAGGACTGTTCTTAATTTCAACCTCGGGTTTACCTTCGGGGATATCCTTGGGATTTTCATTGGGACTGCCCTTGATTTCAACCTCGGGTTTACCTTCGGGATTATCCTTGGGATTTTCTTTAGGACTGTCCTTAATTTCAACTTCGGGTTTAACTCCGAGATTATCCTTTAGATTTTCATTGGGAATCTCCTTAAGTTCCGCCTCCGGTTTAGCATCGGGGTTACTTTTTGGACTATCTTTGGGACCATCCTTATGTTCAGGTCCTGTTTCAGTATCGATACTGTCCTTGGGAGTCGGTTTTGTAACATCCTTAAGTTCTGCCCCGGGTTTAACTTCAACATTGTCCTTCGGTTTCTCTTCAGGATTACCCTTGGGTGTCGGTTCTACTTTTCCTTCGGCAGGACCTTTTGGCTCTGCTGTCGGTTTCTCTTCGGGTTTATTCTTTGGTTCCGGTTTTGTCTTATCCTGGGGTTTATCCTTCGGTTCTGCCACAGGTTTTGATTCGACTTTCTCCTCAGAAATTGGTTTATCCTTTTTCGATTCTTTTGACTCAGGTTTTGGAGCAGGCTTAACCGGTTTATCTTTTTTTCCGTTCTGCAAAGCAACATCATCGTCAATTTTAACTTTTTTCAGAGTTTCTCCAACACTTTTGTTTTTTATGTCTTCAATACCGAAATCAATGCCTTGCTCTCTGGCCTTTTCATATAAGACACTTCTACCGATGGATATTTTATTTGTGTCGGCCAGTTTTTTGTAATCATAGGGCACTTCCACCACTTTTAAATGTACGTTTTCGATGACATTGGTTTCAACGGCATTTTTGCAAATATCCATCAATTTGTTGAACTCATCAGGCTTGATTTTTTCCGAAACACCGGATTTTATACGGCTCTTTTCCTTCAAACATGCCGATATCAATATAGTCGATTCATCCTGATTTAGCCTTTTGATTACTTCTTTTATTGCAAAATCCACGGATTTATTCTTTAAATCCAATTCTTTTAATAAAACATTTGCGTCATCATTAAAGTAATTGATTTTTAGTATTTTGTTGTTTTTATCCAGTTCAAATTCTATACTGGCATCGGAGTCTATGGCAATATAAGCGTATGCACCGCTGCTGTTAAAAGGATTGTAAAGGACCAGCATGATTATAAATATAGCGGCAACAGCTGCAGCGATTCGAATAGAAACGGCAAGCTTGCTCTTTTTATTTATAATTTCATTTTTGTTAAACGTTAATTCCAATCCCTCATACATACCTGGCTTTCTTTTTATGGAAACAATTCTACACTCGTTCGTCATGATAATAGCCAAGTTCTTTTTAAGCTTCAAAACAGTACCCTTTAGTTTCATAATACTTCACCGCCTAATGTATCATAAATATATTTTTTTAATACCTCGAGATCACTCTTAAGTATGAAAATCATAGCAATAATGAATTTTCTGTTTTTTTCAAGAGTTCTCCGGCATAGATTAACGTGTTTAGTCAATTCATCATATGGAAGGACTTTCTTTTGTATAAATTTCTTATATAGGGATTCATTATCTATAACGGTTTTTGCCGCATTAAGACATAAAACTATGGTGTCACGGTGTTTCGGGGAACATTCAATCAAATCCTCAATGTTGAATTTATATTCACATATTTTTGACTCCAGATTCTTAAGTTCTTCTCTAACTTCAAAATCAATGCTGTAGTCGGAATTTTTATCGCATAAATACTTTTCTTCGAAACTTCCGGTATTGTATTCGTTAACACCGGTATTGCTGTCATTAAAATATGAAAAAGGTACTGTAACATTGTTCTTATTCGTGCTTCTGAAATAGTCTATAAGCCGCCGCTTTATCACCTGTTTGGAAAAACTCACAAACATTGCCTTTTTATTTAGGTCATAGGTCTCTATGGCTTCGTTAAAGGCAATAAGAGCAATGCTGTATTCATCGCTTTGAGCCAAATTGCTTTTTTGACCAACCAATTGAGAAACACATTTTAATATAAAGGGTTTGAAGTCGTCAATAAACTTATTTCTAAGTAAAACGTCGCCTTCTTTGATTCTTTTTATGATTTCAACAAAAGAATCCTTTTCATGTCGCAAAAGGTTGTATGATCTGAAACTCAACAATGAATATTCCCCCCCCATTAAAGAGAATTCGTATTAGGTTTTCTATTTGATTCGGTTTGGAGACAAGCAAAAAAATTTAATAGAAATATCAAACCGAACAAAAAAAAGTCACATCATCGAAAGACTGGTGAGGAAGGGTTAAAGCCCCTGTTGAACAGGCAACTGCATGTAGTTCCTTAAAACAGTGTGTATATCGGGCAATAAAACCGGGATGTAAATATAGGCTATATAAAAACAAACGAAACTTTTGCTTTTATATGGCTTATAAATAAAAAAAGAAGGAGAGATATTGAAATGATGAAGAAAATTGTTAGTTCATTAGTATCCGCTGCTTTGGCATTTTCTATCGCAGCAACTGCATTTGCTTTGGAGGGTCCAGGCCCGAAGGAAATTTACAACAAACCGGTAAGTGAGATTATTCACTCCAAGTATGTTGAATCTGTTGTTGAAAAGAAAGAAACAGAAAAGATTAAAGCATCATATGAAGCAGATATTGCTGAACTGGAAGAAAGTCTTAAAGCTTTGCACGAAGAAATAAAAGCTTTGGAAAAAGTAAAACCCGTTGACGAAGAAACAATATCGGAATTAAGAAAAGAAGATAAGGATTTGCACGATGCGATAAAAGCAAAAAGAGATGAATTACATAAAGCGATTGAAAAAGTCAAAGAAGTTGTTAAGTACGGTGAAAAGGCTTTAGCTGAAATTGAAGCTGCAAAGGCAGAATTTGCGAAAGAAGAAAGCACAATAAAAGAAAGCATAGAAGCAATAAAGGCTGAAATAAAAGCTTTGTTGGAAGCAGAGGAAGTAGATGAGGAAGCAGTTGCAAAATTAAGAGAAGAAGAAAAAGCTTTAAACGACGAGCTGAAAGCAAAAAGAGATGCATTCAATAAGTCGGTTGAAAGAATAAAACTGGTTGCTGAGTTCGGAGAAGAGGCTGTAGCTAAAATTGAAGCTGCAAAGGCAGAATTTGCAGTTGAAGAAAGCAAAGTAAAAGAAAGCGTAGAAGCAATAAAGGCTGAAATAAAAGCCTTACAGGAAACAGAAGAAGTAGACGAGGAAGCAATTGCTGCGTTAAGAGAAGAAGAAAAAGCTTTAAACGATGGTCTCAAGGCTAAAAGAGATGCATTGAATAAGTCGATTGAGAGAATAAAGCTAGTTGCAAAGTACGGAGAAGAGGCTGTAGCTAAGATTGAAGCTGCACAGGCAGAATTTGCGGCTGAAGAAAGTAAAGTAAAAGAAAAAGTGGAAGCAATAAAGGCTGAAATAAAAGCCTTACAGGAAGCAGAAGAAGTAGACGAGGAAGCAATTGCAGCATTAAGAGAAGAAGAAAAAGCTTTAAACGATGGTCTCAAAGCTAAAAGAGATGCATTGAAGGAGCAAATCGACACAATTAAATTGATTGCAGAATTTGGTGAAGATGTTATCGCGAAGATAGAAGAGCTGCAGGAAATAACTGCAGAAAAGATTGCTGAATTGGAAGAAAAGAAAGAGGCAGTTAAGGAAGAACTGAAAAAATTAAGAGAAGAAAAACCGCCGGTTGACAAGGCTGCTATTGACGAACTGACAAAGGAAGAAAAAAGCTTGAACGATCAGATTAAAGCTGAAAAGGAAGCTTTGGAAGCTGCAATCGAAGATATCATTTATTCAGCAATTACCTCGGAAGATTCCTCAGAAGATTCTTCGGAAGAATAATTAAATTAAGAGGCAACAAATTTTACGATATCAACAGGTAAATAATAAAATCCCTTCTTGGCACCGTTGGATTTGTAAGAGCCAAGGAGGGATTTTTATATCAATACCGTAAGTTTATTCACCATAGGCCTTAATGTATATTTCTTCGAGCTCTTTAACCAACGGAAGTCTGGGGTTGGCATTTGTGCACTGGTCTTCAAATGCCTTTTCTGCAAGTTCAGGAACCTTGGCCATAAACCTTTTCTTGTCAATTTTGCATTCGGCTATGGTCATTGGAATATTCAGCTCTTTCATTAAGTCCCTTACCGCTTTGATAAGGCTTTTTACCCCTTCTTCCACAGTTGAAGCAGGAAGTCCCAAAGCTTTTGCAATCTCAGCATATCTTCTGTCGGCAATAAAGGTCTCATATTTGGGGAAGGAAACGAACTTGCTGGGTTTTGAAGCATTGTATTCTATAACATGGGGCAACAGTATTGCGTTTGCCCTTCCGTGGGGTATATGAAATTCGCCTCCCAGCTTGTGTGCCAGACTGTGGTTTATTCCCAGGAATGCGTTGGTAAAGGCCATACCGGCAATACATGAGGCATTGTGCATTTTTTCTCTCGCAAGCTCATTGCTGCTGTTTTTGTATGCTTGAGGAAGGTATTCGAAAACCAGTTGAATGGCTTTCATTGCAAGGCCGTCTGTAAAATCCGATGCCAGTACCGACACATATGCCTCGATGGCGTGGGTTAAGACGTCCATTCCTGTGTCTGCCGTTACTGAAGGCGGAACGGTCATTACAAATTCCGGATCGATTATGGCAACATCCGGGGTTAGCTCGTAGTCTGCAAGGGGATATTTGGTGTTGTTGACTTTATCGGTGATAACCGCAAAGGATGTTACCTCGGAACCGGTACCCGATGTAGTGGGAATTGCCACAAACTTAGCTTTTTTCCCAAGCCTCGGAAACTTATATATCCTTTTTCTTATATCCATAAACTTAAGCCTTAATGAAGCAAAATCAGTATCCGGTTCTTCATAATAGAGCCACATTCCCTTGGCGGCATCGATGGCGGAGCCTCCACCCAGTGCTATAATAACGTCCGGTTTAAACTTGTTCATAAGGTCATAGCCCCTCATTACCGTATCTAAAGAAGGATCGGGCTCAACTTCCGAGAATATCTCGCAATGCACATATTGCTGTCTCTTTCTTAAGAAGTACAATACTCTGTCTACGTAACCCAATTTGACCATATAGGGATCGGTTACAATAAAGGCTTTTGAGATATTCGGCATCTTTTCAAGATATTGAGTTGCACCGAACTGGAAATATATCTTTTCGGGGATTTTAAACCACTGCATGTTTACTCTCCTCCTTGCGACTCTCTTCTTGTTTATCAGGTTTACTGCGGAAACATTGGCTGTAGTTGAGTTTCTTCCGAAAGAGCCGCATCCCAGAGTGAGAGATGGCATGTTAGTATTGTATATATCCCCAATTGCACCGTGAGTGGACGGAGAGTTTATAATTATTCTTCCGGCCTTGATTCTTTTGGAGAATTCATCAATTACCCTTTGATTTTTAGAATGAATTACAGCAGAGTGTCCAAGTCCGCCAAATTCCACCATTTCCTCGGCTATTTTAATTCCATGCTCCCATCCGTCGGAAATGTAATATGCAAGAATGGGACTTAGCTTTTCTCTGGATAACGGGTATTCCGGCCCGACACCCTTTAATTTTGCAATAAGTATTTTTGTATCTTCCGGCACATTAAAGCCTGCCATTTTAGCAATATTGTAGGCCGATTGTCCGACGACCGCAGGGCTCATTGCACATTTAGCCTCATCAATTGCAATTTTTTCAAGTTTTTTTATCTCTTCCTCATTCAAAAAGTAGCACTTGTTATCCTTCATGAAATCTTCAAACTCTTTACTGATATCTTTGTCTACTATTACGGCTTGCTCCGATGCGCATATCATTCCGTTGTCAAAGGTTTTGGACAGAATGAGGTCGGTAGCAGCCCTTTTTACATCCACGCTCTTTTCAATATAACAGGGAACATTTCCCGGACCGACACCAAGAGCGGGCTTTCCGCTGCTATAAGCTGCCTTAACCATTGAGGCACCACCGGTTGCAAGAATCATGGCAACTCCCGGATGGTGCATAAGAGCTTGGGTTGCCTCAATAGAAGGATTCTCGATCCACTGTATGCAATCATCGGGGGCACCTGCTTTAATTGCCGCATCCCTTAAAATTCTTGCAGCTTCTGTACTGCACCTTTGAGCCGACGGATGAAACGCAAAAATTATGGGGTTTCTTGTCTTCATGGAGATTATGGCTTTAAACATGGTGGTAGATGTGGGGTTGGTGACCGGCGTAATAGCCGCAATTACCCCAACCGGCTCCGCCACTTCGACATAATCTTCAATTTCATTCTCATTAATTATTCCGACGGTTTTATCATATTTGATACTGTGGTATACATATTCTGTAGCAAACATGTTTTTTATGGCCTTGTCTTCGAAAATACCCCTCCCCGTCTCTTCAACGGCCATTTTTGCAAGTCTCATGTGTTCATCCAGACCTGCCATGGACATTTCTTTAACTATATTGTCAACTTGGGACTGGTCAAGATCCATAAATTTGTCTAAAGCTTTGCTTGCTTTGTCTACCAGCCTGTTAATTTCCTTGTTAATATCAATTTTTTTATCAACTTCCCTGATTGCTTCTTTCATGTTTAAAACCTCCCAATATATTAAGTTTGTCCTCTATGTGAAAATGAATTCATGGAGGATTTTTTTACTTATTTTGAAAACAGAAAGCAAAATTGTTTATTGAAATGGCACGTATGTGATTGTGAACTGCGTTTTTTGATATAATAAAATGAGTCAAGAAGAGTAATTAATTTTGTGAAAAGGTATGACCATTGCCAGCGCATGGGGTGATAAATATAGATGAAATGGTTTGATAAGCGGTATCATACTTTGGATTACGAGCTCAAGCAAACCTTTGGTGAGAAGGTTATAAAGCTTTCCCTTGATGGAGGATTTACATGTCCCAACAGGGATGGAAGCATAGGCACAAGGGGTTGTATTTTTTGCGGTGAAAAGGGATCGGGCGATTTTGCGGGAACAAGGGACGTGAGTATTGCTGAGCAGATTGAACAGCAAAAAAAGCTGTTGTCTTCAAAATGGCCTGACGGCAAGTATATTGCATATTTTCAGAGTTATACAAATACTTATGCTCCTATAGACAGGCTTAGGAACCGGTATGAAGCAGCATTGGACTGCAAGGATGTGGTGGGACTGGCCATTGCCACAAGACCGGATTGCCTCCCGGATGACGTTTTAACGCTGCTTGAGGAATTTGCAGGGAAAACTTATATGTGGCTGGAACTGGGATTGCAGACTGTTCATCCGGGTTCAGCCGCATTTATAAGAAGAGGTTATGACCTTTCATGCTTTACGGAAGCGGTTTTGAAGCTAAAAGAAAGAAATATTCGTGTGGTAGTACACATGATTGTAGGTTTGCCGGGAGAAAGCAGGAAGGATATCCTTGAAACGGTTAGTTTCGTTGCAAAGCTTGGAGTATGGGGTGTCAAGTTTCATATGCTGTATATCCAAAAGGATACCGACCTTTATGAGTATTATTGTTCCAATCCTTTTAAAGTGTTAACCTTGGAGGAGTACGTTAATATTATCGTAGATGCCTTGGAAATTCTGCCTCCTGAAACAGTGGTGCACCGGGTTACGGGGGATGGAGTAAAAAAGCTTTTGGAGGCACCATTATGGACATTGGATAAGCTTAGGGTATTGTCGGAAATTGACCGGGTATTACGGGAGAGAAACAGCTATCAAGGCTGCGGACAAAAATTGTACATTCCCGAAAAGGCTTGAGTAAGAGAATTTTCAGACAGATTAAATTTACTATGATGTAAAGTTTTTTGCAATTTATATAAAGGAGAAGAAATACCTATGATTTACCGAGCTGAACCCGGCACACTGATGATGTTTAATGCCGATAATGGCATTACTGCCGTTGTTTCCGGCAATGAACTGTATAGCTTGAAAAAATACCTGGAAGCCGGTGTTGAAAATGAATTTATATATAGATTAATTGACCTTAAATTAATACCCGAAGAAATATCGGAATGTGAAAGGCAGGAGATTTTAAAGGAAATTGAAAATACAGAAAGCATCAGTGCACCCTTGAGATCCTTTGCTGTTCCTGAGTCCATACATATTGATATAACTACGTTTTGTCCTCTAAACTGTCCACAATGCTATAAAGATACCTCAAAGAATATTGAAATGCCCTTTGGAAAATTCTCCGATATAATAGACCGGGCCAAAGCCTTGAAGGTCTTTCAAATAGCTTTGGGTGGCGGTGAACCCTTGACGGTTGGTAATTTGCCTGCGTTCGTAAAAAAGGTTGTATCATGCAAAATGTCATGCACAATAACTACGAGCGGATGCGGACTGACGGAAGAACTGCTTGATGAATTGAGAGAATCCGGTATCAATCATATTCAGGTATCGCTGAATGGGTCTACAAAGGAAATAAATTCTTACTCCCGCGACGGGTTTGACGAAGCGGTTTCGTCCCTTAATATACTATCCGGGAGCAGTGTACAATTCGGTATAAACTGGGTTGCAAGAAGGGATAATGTGAAGGACTTTGAAAACATAGTTAATTATGCAAAAGAACTGAAGGCTGACAATATAAATATATTGAGGTATAAGCCGTCGGTCAGGGAGGATTATGGAAAGAATTTATTGACCAAGGAGGATTTCAACCTTCTTGTGGCGGCAATTAGAAAGGTTAGGGGAATAAAAATTAAAATAGACTCTGCGTTTTCCAATATTTTATGCCATATTTACGGAAATCGGATAAACCCTATCAACTGTGGATGCGGTGCCGGACGTAGGTTCATGATGATTGATCCTTTGGGCAGGTTTAAACCTTGCAGTCATATGAGCCTGGTTTCGGAGGAACAAGATATGCTACAGTATTGGCTGAATTCACCGGACATTGCAAAGCTTAGACAAATTGAGGAATGTATTTACGGGGACTGCAAACATTGCAGTTATTTAAAGGTTTGCCGCGGGTGCAGGGCAATTTGCGAAAGGTTACAGAATGACATAAATGCGGGAGAGATTAACTGCCCGGTTCTCAATAGAAAGGAGATGGTTTGATTGTTTACTTATTGGAGAGGATATGAGATTGACGGTTCTTCCACCGCTTACAACATTGTAGTTCCTCAACGGGAGCTGATATCTGAGGTTTTGAGGTATTTTATCAGTTTGAAAATTATTGACCGCAAATCGGATATTTTCCTTTCATATACCGAAAGGGAAAAGAGTGCTTCAAAGGAGTTTGAATGTAAGAAAGGAAAATATAAACATGATGAAATGGAGAAAATCTGTGAAATTCTTGAATCGCCAGCTGTTGATTCCTTTTTTATTAACGTAGATTGCATTCATCCGGATAAGCTTTATCATCAGGTTCGTAACGAACTGTATAGTATATCTAAAACACGGCCCGGCGCGGAGGATAGGGTACATAATTATATAAATCCTACGGTCAGTCCTTTCCGTTATGGCCCGGACTTGAGAGTAACTTTCGAATTTTCTTTTGAAGAGGAGCAGGCAGTAGAAAACCATGAACCGGAAGGATTGGTCTTTAACAGGGAGGCCCTGGTTAATAATTTGAGGGGTCGGCATTTTACCATTACTCTTGGGTGCGGTCCTTGTTTTATATATGAATATGCAGCTTACATAAATTCCAAACTGGCTGAACGCTTTCCTGAAATAGGTATCGATGGAGGACTGGATTGTGAGGGAGGCTTTATTGACGGCTGTACGTATTCATGCAGCTTATATGAATATGAAAGAATAACCCTTGCCTCGGAAAATATTGCAGAGACAATCAAAATTTTGATGGGAGAAGGGTTGATCTTTCCGCAAAAGAATGTCGGAAGATACGGACATGAAATTTTACCTTGTGAAAATTTATTTTTATTCAACCTTTACAATGTAGACCGATGGCTTGATGAAATCATTGGCGGAAAAAGCAAAGCATTAAAAGGTATTTTAGAGGGTAAGAAAGAGTATACACCCGAGGAATATGAATGCATTGTCCGAAAATTATCCGAAGTGGAGATGTTCGACAGTGTTGATTTTATGCACTATTGCACTTGTTGTGTCAAGATAGGCGATAATAATTGTGCATTGACCTGTATTAAGGAAAATGGACGTGTTTGGATGGAGCTTAGGGTTGTATCCGAAATCCGGGACGATGTTGTGAACAAGCTTAGATTGCATAATATATCCATAAAAGAATAGCCTGCTGTTTTCCGCCTCGTTTAAACAGCGCAGAATTAAAAATTTTTCTTTGAAACTGAATGTTATAAAGTAAAAAGGGAGAAAGAATCTCCCTTTTTACACTGTTTTAGAAGGTATATAAAGAATTAAGAGAATAAAAACGCTTTTTATATTTGTTATGGTACAGAATGGTACATCCTGTTGTCCGAAGGATTTAACGGTACACCCTTTAACCTGAACAATTCGCTTAAGGTTACAAATTCATAACCCTGATTTTTCAGTGCGGGGATAATTATATCAAGAGCTTCCGGTGTGGGGTGCGGTTCAGGCTGAACATCATGTAAAAGAATTATTGTACCGTCTCTTACTCCGTTTAAAATAGCAGCTGCCCTTTGCTCTGCAGTTGTTGACTGAATCCAGTCATTTGCTGTAAGACCGCCTACAAAGGTTAAATCAACGGCTTGGAACAAGGTAGGGCTGGTTTCAAGATTTGGCGGACGGAAGAATTTGGGTGTTGTCCCCGAATATTTCAAAATAGCGGCATTGGTATCATTAATGGATTTTTTAATGTCCGCTGCACTCATGTTAGCCATACCCGAATATCCCCAGGAATGGTTTCCGATCTCATGCCCTGAATCAACAACCCTTTTCACAATAGCAGCCGTAGAATCATTTACCCTTTGTCCGACCATCATGAAGGTTGCCTTAACACCGTATTTGTCAAGTTTGTCCAGAACCCTTGCTGTAAGACGGTTATCCGGACCGTCGTCAAAGGTCAGTGCCACAAGCTTGGCATTGGGATTCACGGTGGGCTGTGTCGGTTTAACGGTTACATTTGGAGTAGGAGTTGCTTTTGGAGTTTCTGTCGGCTTAGTTGTTGGCGTTTGACCCGGGAACTCAGTAATTTTGCGAAGTACATATCTTTTGAGCAATGATACGTCGATAGAATCCACACTACCGTCACTATTTACATCGGCATTGGCAAGAGCGGATCCCGTAAGCTGGGTCTTACGCAAAACATGCCTTTTGATTAATGAAAGGTCCAAAGAATCTATACTTCCGTCATCATTCAAATCTCCCAGAGAGCCGGGATTCTTTGTAGGATTCGGTGTGTAGCTGCCTCCACCGGAAGTAAACGTGAAGTAATCAACATTTACAGGACCTGTAAATACCAGATATAAGTCATTTACTCCGGTAACACCGGTTACGCTGCAACTCTGTTCCAAATATGTATTCCAACCTCCTGTATTTTTTACTGCAAGGGTACCCAAAAGCGTACCGGTAGGACTTCCGACTCTCAACTGTATATTGGTGGTTGTATCTGCATTGGATGCAACCATTGCTTTAAAGGAGGAAACACCGCTTCCAAAGTCCACATTATTGTATACCACGTAGTTACCGTTTTCAATATATCCGATGCCGCTGCCGCCGCCACCGGTTCCGATAATCTCAATGGTTGATGAGCTGAGGTCACTGTAATTCTCTGCCTCTATTTTGGAAAAGGCGTTTCTTTTGGTGTTGTCCGGAGTCTTGGTGGGAGTCGGTACCGGTGGAGTAGTTGGGTTACCGCTGCCGCCAACGATGATGGACATGCTGGTGACATCGGCACTTCCGCTGCTTTGATATCCCTCTACAACCAAGGCAACTTCATACATTTTTCCCATTCTCATGCCCATACTTTCCCACTTATTAAAGTGCTGACTAATAGAGATGGTTCCGCTGGTTTTTTTCTCCCTGCGGACGCTCCAATATTGTTCGAAGGTGGTTCTATCACCCTTTATGGATGGAGCGTTATATCTGGTGGTTTGATATATGTCATAGACACCACCGTCAATGGTAACTGTTCCCTTTGATGTAGCTCCCGGTGGCCTCCAATTTCCCCAGGCTTCGACTATGTAATATTCAACGAGGGGATCAACCGTCCATCCATAGACGGCCAAATAGGAATTGCCGTTGGGTCTGTAGTCACAAGCATAGGTCATTGTTATGTTTCCAATCTGCTGATGTGTTTGGGTTTCGTTGTATTTTTTGCCCTTACGGAATAATGCGTTATTGATATTATTCCAAGAGCAGCTGAATGCGCCCCCGTCCTTGAGGACCATGGTTGTGTTTCCGGAATCCTTCCAGAGCTCATAATCATAGCCGCCGTGGGTTCCGGTTTGATTAGAAGTAATTGTTACGTCTGCCTGTACATTTACCGCAAGGAGAGTAAACAAAACAGACAAACATAACATGGCTGAAACAATTAGCCTCAACTTGTGTTTCATTTCATACTTTCTCCTTCTTAAAATAATTATACAAATTCAAAATATTTAGATTGCATTAAGCAAATTACTTTCTTGATTCTGCACACTATATATTTGATATATTTATTCGAATTTGATAATTATTTTAAGGCCATAAAAGAAGTATAAAAAATAAAACTTTAAACATGCTTCTCAAGCTTCATAATGATCGGCAGCGCAATAACTCCTCCTATTAGTGCCGTTACAAGCTGGGGCCATCCGAAAGCGGCACCGGCTAAATTCAAGGCTTGATTTTTAGGCAATAGGTTGAAAAAAGGAATAATATAAAGAAGCGAACCGTATATAACTACAAATTTAGCAACGGAGCCTACAGCTATCGCAACGATTTTTTTCTTTCTGAAAATATAAAACGCAAGTACGAGCACAAAGTTTCCCAGTGCAATAAACGGAGCCAGCGGTAAAGGAAGCTTTGCGCCTGTAAGTATGGCACCGAAAGGAGCAAGAACCGATATTACTGCTCCGCCGTAAATCCCGACCAAGGTTGCGGATACGACAAGACACGCGTTAACCAAGGGGCCTACAATAAAGTTACTGTTCAGACCGGCAGGGATGGTTCTTCCGAGAGCCTGGAAAACTATAGTCAGTGCCAAAAGCATTGCCGTTCTTGTTATAAATTTAATCTTGCTGTTATTCATTTTTAATCCCTCTCTTTGTTTGATTTTTATAATGTATTATTCCACCCAATAATAACTTATAACACAGATTATAATCCTAATAGGACCGAATATTGAAGTTAAAACGTACGGATAATTTTACAAAGTTATTCTAACAGATAATATAACTCATGAAAAGACATTTGGAGGTTTCAATGTATCTTTAAGAAGAAAAATTTTAAAGTTGTATATGTGTTGTCAAGGCAGATTAATTCCAGGATTGAGTTTATAGAGTATAAAAAATGAATGTTCTCACTAAAGCCTTCGCAACCATCAAGTTATGAAATAGTATGTGGAGGCAACCGAGTTTTCTTTATTAATTATTGTTGACATTTTGGTCTATAAAGTATAGACTTATAGTATGAGTCGATATCATATAGACCAAGGAGGATTGGCATGAAGGAATATAAACTTACTGAAAGCGAAGAAAAGTTTGCAGATATAATCTGGCAGAATGAGCCCATTGGCTCAGGAGAGCTTGTGAAGCTATGTGAAAAAGAAATGAACTGGAAAAAGTCAACTACATACACAGTTTTGAAAAAGCTATGTGAAAAGAACATTTTTAAAAATGAAAATGCTGTAGTTGAGTCTGTAATTAAAAAAGACGAATATTATGCAAATCAAAGCAGACGTTTTGTTGAGGATACTTTTGGAGGATCCTTGCCCAAATTCCTGACAGCTTTTATTGGAGGAAAAAAATTAAGCAGGCAGCAGGCGGAAGAGCTTAAAAAGTTGATTGACGAGCATAAGGAGGTGCAGCAATGAGCGAACTGTTTCTTTCCGTTTTAAATATGAGCTTTACGGCAAGCTATGTGATTCTTATAGTGATACTTGTCCGGCTTCTACTTAAAAAAGCTCCGAAAGCTATCTCCTATGCTTTGTGGGCTGTGGTTGCTTTTCGCCTGGTGATTCCGTTCTCTTTTGAAAGCAAGTTGAGTGTTATGCCGCCCAGCATAGCCAATACCGATGTTGTTTCAATTTCCAAGACCAGCTATCAACCGGCCACGCAGATAGATAGTGGATTGGACAAAGTTGATTCAATTGTAAATCGGTCACTTCCCGCACCGGTTGTTGAAAAAAGTATGGATTTAATTGAGATTTCTATAGAAATAGGGGCATACATCTGGATTTTAGGCATAATAGCATTACTTGTCTACAGCCTTGTATCAGTCTTGATATTAAAAAAACAGCTAAAAAATGCACGATTGATAGAAAACAACATATATGAAGCTAAGAATTTGAAAACACCCTTTATGCTAGGAGTAATAAGGCCTAAAATATATTTGCCGGTAGGTCTTGACGACACTGAAAGAAGCTATATTTTGCTGCATGAACAAACCCATATCCGCCGAACAGACCATATAATTAAGATAATAGCTTTTCTGGTATTGTCGGTACATTGGTTTAATCCTCTTGTATGGATTGCGTTTATGTTAATGAATACGGATATGGAACTGTCCTGTGACGAAAAAGTATTGAAAGAAATGAATGAGGATATAAAAAAGCCTTATGCCAATTCATTATTGTCGCTTGCCGCCGGAAGGCATATCTTAAATGGCAGTCCCCTTGCTTTTGGTGAAGGAAATGTAAAAAGGAGAATTAAAAATGTGTTAAGTTATAAGAAATTTTCCTCCTGGGTGATTGCTGTGTCAGTGGTAACTTTAATTGTTGCAGGAATTGCACTGGTTTCCAATCCAATGAGGGGAGATACGATTGAACCTAAAGATAATATAGGAGAAAGTCCATCGGGTAAGAGGGTAAAAATTGAGTTTCTCTCCGGTTTAATGGGATTTAAATCACTAAACAAGTTTGAAACTGCCGAATCTAAAATATACGAATTCATTGATTCGACAATTCAAAACAGTCTAACTCCTTCAAAAGAGTATGATTTTAATAACAATTACACAAATAAGTATTCCGTAAAATTGTCCGGTGAGGCAGGTGAACAGAGTTATGAACTTTATTACGATACTTTGTATGATAAAGCCTATATTGATAAAGGCGACGGTATTTACGAAGTAAGTGACGATTTTGCACGGTATATCGATTCATTTCTGGAGCATACAAACATTACCGTCAATATAGATGACACCGATGCTGCACTGTTTAGAAAATACGGTTGGACGCTGGACTATCGGATTGGTACAAAGAAAGTCAAACTCAACAGCCTCAAAATCTTATCGGGTTTTAATCCGAACGATTATTATTTTGCATATAACAATGAGCTTTCAAAAGATATAGGTCTGGACATGAGCGGATACTCCGATTCTTCAAATATAGATGTTGAAATATACAGGATTTATGAGAGCATGCCACAGGAGTTTTATCCGATACGAAATTGCAGAGGTATTGTTATTAAAAGCAGCGGCAAAATAATTGGCGCATTCATCAGCGCCGGGCGTCATGATACTTTTAATGCCTGCAGTTTGAAAGGAAACGGCTTTGAAAAAGTGACCGGTAAAACATTTAACGCATGGCTTGCGAACATGGTTAAATCTGACGACCTTGAAGCAAGACTATCCCAATTGGAGCCGGAACAGGTTATTAAAGAGTATTTTGCGGCGCTGAATAAAAAAGATGACAAGACGGCGGCGTACTGTATATCGAAGAAAACTCTCATGAGAGGTTTATCAAGCAATTTGGAAAACAGTGAATTATTTAATGAGAGTTTAGAATTACCTTTAAAGGGTGCCGGTAACAATTTAAAATCTGCAAAGCTATTGAAGGCTGAATTGTTTCATGTACCCGATAATTACACTAAAATCTTTAATATTACTGTAAATCTCAAATTCAAAAAAGAAATAACCATCAGTAACGGAGAGCAGCAGAGGGACTGTACCATGGTTTACGAATCTCCCCAGACCGGATGGAAAATAGAAAGCATTGGGCATTAAAGTTGATGGGCGAAATGCCCATTATTTTTTTATTACGATAAACCCATACCTTTCGGTTGGAACCCTTTATAGAAGAATAATGTTAAAAAATCAGGCAATTATTTTAAGCACAAAAAGCCTTTAATATGATAAAATGATTGAATATATTTGTGTAAAATACTAAAATATAGACTATAACTAAAAAAGTCATTAATAATCATATATCATAAAAATTTGAAATAATATTTGCAATATAGTTTGAAAGAGGGAGAGAAATTTGAAGAAGCTGTTGCCCTACATGAAAAAGTATATGGGTTATGCGGTTCTTAGCCCTATACTTATGATATTAGAAGTAGTCGCAGATATAATTATTCCTTACCTGATGTCTCTGATTGTGGACGTAGGTATTAAAAATCAGGATATAGACTACATAGTGAAGATTGGACTTCTGATGGTTGCATCGGCAATTTTGGCCATGGTGTTCGGTATTGTAAGCGCCCATTTCGGAGCCAGGGCAGGGTTTGGATTTGCTTCGGAAATTAGGGAGGCAGCCTTTACAAAGATTCAGACTTTTTCCTTTGCAAACCTTGATCAATTTACTACGTCGTCGCTCATAACAAGGCTGACCAATGACTGCAACACAATAGGCCAAGTCACCATGATGAGCCTGCGTATGGCAATAAGGGCACCTTTTATGATGCTTTTTGCCCTCGTAATGTCGACAACGATAAATGCATCGCTGGCAAGGGTGTTTGCAATTACCATACCGCTTACCGTGTTTTTTATAGTTGTGGGTATAAAAAAAGCAACCCCTTTATTTAAGGAAATGCAAACCCGCGTTGACCGGGTAAACGCAATTATTCAGGAAAACTTGATAGGTATAAGGGTTGTTAAGTCCTTTAACAGGCAGGATTTCGAAGAAAATAAATTCAAAGAAAGAAACGATGCTTTAAGAGATACGGCACTTAAGGCCATTTCTCTAATTATACTTATCATGCCGCTTCTTAACATCATAATTTATTCCACGATAATTGCCGTTCTATGGTTTGGCGGACAGCAGGTGTCTGCAGGTACCATGGGTGATGGGGAATTAATCTCTTTTATTACTTATATTACTCAGATCATGATTTCACTTATGATGATGTCAATGTTTTTCCTGCAGTTTATGCGTGGTACTGCATCGGTGAGCAGAATATCGGAGATATTAAACACCGAGTCGGAAATAAAGGAAGCTCAAAATCCCGTGAGGGAGCTAAAAGACGGTTCTGTCCGGTTCGATAATGTGAGCTTTTGTTATCCCGGAAGCCAAGAGAAAACCTTGAAAAATATAAATTTTGAAATAAAATCCGGGGAGACTCTTGGAATAATCGGTTCCACCGGTTCATCCAAATCTACTCTGGTTCAGCTAATTCCAAGGCTTTATGATGTGACTGAGGGTTCTGTTGCGGTAGGTGGGGTGGATGTCAGAGAATATGATATTGAAGCATTGAGGGATCAAGTGGCGTTTGTACTGCAGAAAAACACGCTGTTTTCCGGGACGCTGCGGGAGAATATGCGATGGGGCAATGAAAATGCCACTGACGAACAGATTATTGAAGCTCTTAAGCATGCACAGGCTTGGGAATTTGTATCGCAATATGATGACGGACTGGACCATTGGGTTGAACAGGGGGGAGAAAATTTCTCCGGAGGGCAGAAACAGAGACTTACAATTGCAAGAGCCCTTATTAAGTCACCCAAGATTATTGTACTTGACGATTCCACCAGTGCCGTTGATATGGCCACTGATGCAAAAATTCAACAAACGTTTAAAGAGGATTTGGGTGATATAACTACTATTATAATTGCTCAGAGAATTTCTTCTGTACAGCATGCGGACAGAATTATTGTTATGAATGAGGGAGAAATAGAGTCCATAGGGGACCACAATACTTTGTTGAAGATTTCCCCGATTTATAGGGAAATATATGAATCACAGCAGAAAGGGGTGGTGGGACAATGAGCAACCCAAAAAAACATTTGCATTTAAAGCCCAAAAACCCAAAGAAAACGCTTATAAGGCTGTTTAGCTATTTTAGATATAATAAAATAATGTTTTTTGGAGGAATATTCTTCATCATGCTGGGAGCGGCAGCACAGGTAGCAGCTGACGGTATGTTGAGCCCTATAATCGATTCCTTTGTAAAAGGCAGTGACAGAAGTGTTTTCATTAGGTATGTTCTTATCATGGCAGCAATAGTGGTTGTTATTGCCGTGAGTCAGTATTTTGGAAACATGTTTATGGCTAAGCTGGCGCAAAAAACCGTTCACAAGATCCGTAAAGAATTGTTTGCCCATATGGAGAAGCTGCCCGTTTCTTATTTTGACAAACATTCTCACGGTGATCTGATGTCTACATTTACAAACGATGTGGATATGCTCAATCAAACTTTAGAACAGAGCGTATCTCAGATTATTATATCCGTTGTATCGGTGGTGGGAAGCTTCGGTATGATGCTGTATTTGAGTCCGCTACTGACAGTGATGGTAGTGGTTATGCTTGTGGTTATGTTTGCTTCGATAAGATATATAGGTCAAAAGTCTGCGAAAAATTTCCGTGCCCAGCAAGCTGCACTTGCAGATATCAACGGCTATATTGAAGAAATGATGACCGGTCAGAAGGTAGTAAAGGTTTTCAATTACGAAAAGCGTGCCATAAAGACTTTCAAAGAGAAGAATGAGGAGCTTCGCAAGGCAAGTACCGATGCATCCGCTTATGGAGTTATGCTTATGCCCATTATGGGTAATCTGTCTTATGTGATGTATGCCCTTGTATCCATGTTTGGAGCTTTTTTGGTGATGAAAGGCCGTATGACTGTCGGAAACATTGCATCGTTTTTGCAATATACAAGATCCATTTCAAGACCGATCACAATGGTTTCCAACCAAATGAATATGCTCTTTGCAGCTTTGGCCGGGGCGGAAAGAATCTTTAACTTAATGGATGAAGAAGTGGAAATTGACAACGGTGATGTCACCCTTGTAGGTGATCCAGAAGGTGGTAATAACCGTTATTGGAAGGTGCCGAAGGGAAACGGCGAATTTGAAATGGTTCCCCTTAAAGGATTTATAACCTTCCAGGACGTGGATTTTGGCTATTTGCAGGATAAGAAGGTCTTAAACAATATCAACCTTTATGCAAAACCGGGGCAAAAGATCGCTTTTGTGGGTTCTACCGGTGCCGGCAAAACCACAATTACAAATTTGATAAACCGGTTTTATGAGATAAATGAGGGCACAATCCTATATGACGGAATAGATATCAGGAGAATTAAAAAATATGATTTGAGAAGCACCATGAGTATTGTTCTTCAGGATGTACATCTGTTTGAGGGAACAATTGCGGATAACATAAGGTACGGAAGGCTTGATGCTACCGATGAAGAGGTAGTGGCAGCTGCCAAGCTTGCCAATGCCCATTACTTTATAAAAAATCTGCCCAAAGGTTATAATACGATGCTTGTTGCCGACGGACAGAATCTTTCGCAAGGAGAACGCCAGCTTTTGTCCATTGCCCGGGCGGCAGTGGCCAACCCGACCATACTTATACTTGATGAGGCAACATCTTCTGTGGATACAAGGACGGAGAAGCTTATTGCCGAAGGTATGGATAAGCTTATGGAAGGCAGGACTACTTTTGTAATAGCCCACCGCCTGTCCACTGTTCGGGATGCCAATGCGATAATGGTTCTGGAACATGGGGAGATTATTGAGCGGGGCGATCATGACGATTTAATGGAGCAGAAGGGACGATACTATGCTTTAAACACCGGAGCGGTAGAACTGGAGTAATAAAACATAAACAGGGGACGGTTCTCTGTTCTACATTCATGTAGAACAGAGAACCGTCCCCTGTTTTACGTCCCCTGTTTTAATTCTATTTTAATTAATGCTGTTAAGTATTCTGTCCCATTCATCCTGTACGGAGTCGGCAAGATATTCCGGGGTACGGTATTGTCCCAACAGGGTTGCATACTGTACATAGGAAGAAAACAATGCCAGTTTCACGTTCGAGTGAACAGGCATAACATGTTCCCATGCGCTGGAGGGATTTTTCATGTAAGGGGCCAGAGATTTGATAAATTCGTTGTCTACTTCAATATCGGCTACTGGAATAACCTTAGCTTCTTCAGCAAATTTTTTGTAGTTTTCAGGCGCACACAGAAACTCCAGCCATTTTAAGGCAGCTTCCCGGTTGGGGGATTTATCGTTAACGCTCAGCATCATATCGTATTTACACGATAACTGTATCGGCTCAGTGCCCTTTTCATATCCGGGCAAAGTAAAGCAGCCGAGTTCCATCGACGGATTCTTATCCATAATGGAAAACGCTTGCCAGGAGCCATCTACCAGCATCGCTGCTTCGCCATTTGCGAATCTTTCCGGTATGCTGGCATACTCTATTCTATCGAAGTCAAAGGGCAAATAAGTTGAAAAATCATAAGCCATCTTCCAGATTTTAAGAGATTTTTCATCGTTATATTTTCTCTCTCCAGTCCAGAGTTGTTTAGCAAAAGATGGCAAATCTGTTTCGTTTGCTGCTACAAAAGCATTGGAAATCATTAGCATAGGCCAACTGTCTTTTCCTCCGACAATTAGAGGTTTAATATTTCTTTCTCTCAAGGTTTTGCATATATTAATAAATTCACTCCACGTTTCCGGTACCTCCAGGCCGTTATCTCTGAATATCTTTTTGTTATAAAAGACAACGTTTAATGCAGATAAGGCAAAGGGAACGGCGTAAACCCGTCCCTGATACATAGAGGAATCCTCCAAAGCTGATTGTTTCCATATTTTCAGATAAGGCATGTCGGTTAAGTCAGTGTAATAACCCAATTCTATTTCTTGTTGAAATTGAGGTTTAATAGCTCCTTTAGCCCAATCATTCTGCATAGGATTTGTTTGAAAATTTATCACAACTTCAACATCACGTGCCGACAACTTTTGTGCCTTTAACTGGTCATACATTGAATTCTCAACCATAATCAATTCAATCTTGATATCAGGGTTTTGACTTGAAAATTCGTTTGCTAAACTGCTAAATATGTCACTATATCCGTGAATCATAAACCTTACTGTTGTTGCATTATTAACTTTATCAGACTTCTTAACTTGGCCTGAGGTCGGTTCCGGTTCTTCTCCCCCTGCACTACTGCAGGCAGTAAAGGAAGCAAATATTGAAAGCATTAACAAAAGCAAAACTACCCTACGGATTGGTATAAACTCCTTGATATACATAAAAATCCTCCTTGTAGAAAAAAGACTATTCCCATAGGCATTTGGGCATTCTTTGGAATAATCATGATTCAATTCATATAATTATTATCGGCTTATAATGGATTCAATTTAATAAATAAAAGGATTGTTTGGACAAATTTGATGATCGGGAAGATATACAGAAAATGACGTTTAAAATCTATAATCTTATATTTGTATAATACCGATATTAAAAAATATAAATATTTTTTTACTAAAATGTTACTGAGCATTTAATCTCTTGCAACATCGCAACACCAATATTATCAAAATTATTGGGGTGAGATAATTGGATATAAAAAATAAAATATCAATGTTCATAGATAAGGGCAAAGATAAAGTTGCCAAAATTATCTTTCCTCTGAAACAAAAGATCAAAGGGGCTCGTATTGGCTTATTTAAGTTAAATATCAGAAAAATAAAAATAAATAAGCTAAATATCAGAAAAATTAAAGTAAATAAGTTAAATATCAGAAAAATAAAAATAAAAACGAGACTGATTATATCGTTTATAGTCATATCCGTTGTTCCAATAATGATTATAGGAGCAATGAGCTTCAGTAAGTCGAGCTCTGCCATAGAGTCAAAAATAGAAACATACTCGGTTCAGGTAGTGGACCAGGTAAGCCAGAATATATCTTTACAGATGAAAAAGTATGAGTCTATATGCAATGAATTGATGTCCTATGGTGACGCTGTTAATGGAGTAAAAGATTACCTAAAAGTAGCTACAAATTTTGAAAAAACATCAATTTTAACACAAAAAATATCATCTTCATTTATTACTAGGTTTAGTGATAACACTCATACTATATCTATATTTATGAAAATTCAGGATAGAGATCAACTCTTAAAGATACTCAACGCAGACAATCACGGTAGCCTTGTAACTCTTGAAGACAGTGTTGCTTATGACAAATTACTCCTGGATTCCTCAACAACGCAGGTGTGGCTAAGTAGGAAGCTTGTCAACGGAAGGGATTCAATTATATATGTAAAGCACTCTGTTCCCTACACCATTATTAATAACAAGCCAAACTATTTGGGCTTTAAATTGTCATTGTATACGGTTTATGATCAAAGTTTTTTGTCCTCCATATATGAGGATGTAGATTTGGGCAAGAATGTAGACATTTTTGTAATGGATTCCGAAGGGATGGTCATATCAAGCAGAGATATTGAAAAAATACCTCCCAACAGCTTTTACAAGGATGAAACTCTTATAAATAAACTTATGAACAAAAGAGAAAAAGGGGAAAGCTCTTTTGCTGCAACTATTGATAACAGCAAATACCTTGTGACCTTTTCAGCTATAGAGAATGCGGATTGGTTTGTCGTGAGCACAATACCCTACACTTATCTTCAGAAAGAATCCCGGAGCTTTTTATGGAGTATTCTCGGTATTGCCCTTATAATACTTAGCCTTGCACTAATTATATCCTTCCTTATAACCCAAAGTATATCCATGCCTCTTAAAAAAATGCAGGTACTTATGGATGAGGCAAGCATGGGAAATCTTTATATAAATATTGAAGACAAGTACAATGATGAAATTGCCGAAGTATTGAAAAAATTTAACAGCATGGTTGAAAACATAAGAAGTCTTATTTTAAAAGTTCGTGAGAGTTCGGAATCTGTTGTGCTTGACGCAGAGGGACTTGCATCCTTGTCAAAGGTATCGCAGGCTGCATCGAGCCAGACGGCTACAGCGGTTCAGCAGATAACAAAAAGTACAGCGGATCAGGTTAATAATACTACATTATGTGTAGAACATGTTACCAGCCTGTCGGATGACATAAACCAGGTGGTGAATAATATTGTTCAAACCTCGGATATTATTCTGAATACTAAAAAATATAGCGATAGTACCCTGGATTCCATCAGATCTCTTAAAGTAAAAGCTTGTGAGACTCAAAACGTATCGGAAAACATAACCCAAACCATAAACTCTTTGAAGACTGAAATGAAAGAGATCCAAAAGATCATCAAGTTAATTGGAGAAATTGTTGAGCAAACAAAGCTTCTGTCTCTTAACGCTTCCATAGAAGCGGCGAGGGCAGGTGAGTTTGGAAAAGGGTTTGCCGTAGTGGCAAAAAACATTAAGCAGCTTGCGGACAAATCCAAAAATTCTTTAACCGATATAAGCAATATAATAAACAAAATTCAGAAAAAGACCGAAGATACCGTGCTTTTAGCTGATGACGCAGGCAATATAATCAATATTCAGCTTGAAGCGGTAGCTGAGGTGGATAAGAGCTTCCGGACGATTTATAATGCTATGGAAGAAATAATAAGCAAAATGAACAGTTCTCAGGAATCCTTGAGTAAAGCCCTTGTATCGAAAGAAAACACGCTTAAGTCCATTGATAATATTCATATGCTGTCTTCAGATACTGCATTAGCTACTAGGGATGTAAGTGTATCCGTTCATGAGCAGAAAGCAGGAGCGGAACAATTGGCTGCTCTGGCTTTAAAGCTCAATGAAATGGCCCAAAATCTCAACAAAGCTGTGGAGATTTTTAAAATTGATTAGAAGGACGCTTTTTATTAAGATATTTTCACGAGTATCTGTTATAAGCAGAAATGGCTACAATATTGATATATAAAAACAGAGCGGTTATAATGGTGGATATGAAATGCAGAGTTTATTGATGTGGCTTATGTTATGACAATGTTATTCGGAGGATGGGGAAACAACGTTTAAAAGTTAAAGAACTTTACAGGGGTGTCAATAACGATGATTATAGGCCGTAGGACAAAGAACCGACCCCTGTTTTTATTTTTAAGGGGAGGAAATATAAATGAAGATTGAAGGAGAACTTGTACAAGGTAAGTTTATTAATAGATTGAACCGGTTTGAGGCTGTTGTGGAAGTCGAGGGCATACAGGAACTGGCCCATGTTCCGAATACTGGACGTTTAAAGGAGTTACTGACAGAAGGAGCAACCGTGCTTTTAAGAAAATATGACAGGACGGACCGAAAAACCCGTTTCGGACTTATACTCGTAAGAAAAAACGGGATATGGGTGTCTATAGATTCTGCCAATGTGCCCAATAGGATAATGTACGAAGCTCTCAAGCAGGGAAAGCTTGAACCGTTCCGTGACTTTAGCCAAATATGCCGGGAAGTAACCGTGTTAAGCAGCCGCTTTGACTTTGGGTTGTTTTCGGAAGAAAAAGAATATTATATTGAAGTTAAAGGCGTAACCCTTGTAGAAAATAGACAGGGCTTTTTCCCGGATGCTCCTACAAAACGGGGTGTCAGGCACCTTGAGGAATTGACAAAGCTAAAATTGAGCGGGAAGGGAACAGGGGTTGTTTTTGTTGTGCAGAGAGAAGATGCAGAGGTTGTAAGACCCAATGACAGAACGGACATGGACTTCGGCAATGCGTTAAGGGAAGCCGGAAAGGCCGGTGTGGATCTTATGGCTTATGTTTGCAAGGTGGATGTAGAGCAAAGGAGTATAGATATTGTACGACAAATACCAGTTGTTTTGGATAGTATTCAAAGTTAGAAATTTTTAACCATACTCCTTTTTTTCTGATATTCTTTATAATCAGATTGAAAGAACTAAAGATTTTTAGGTTAATTGGTTTGAAAAACACAGTGAAGATATCAAAGCTTTATGAGCTGTAACAGATGTCTTTAATAGGCACATAAAAAGTTTACCCCCAAAAGGCTTATAAATACTTGGGGGGATTTTTATGCTTATTTAATATCCCATAAAGAGGTTTTTTCGTATGATTTGTTATGATAATATTAGGATGTACTCTTTTGTGGCAGGAGAACAGTTGAATACCACTTGAATATGATAAGTGCGGAAGTAGGGAATAAAGCTTTCGGAAAGTCTTTATTGTATCCGAATTGTTGAAGTGACGGAAATTACGAAAGGTGTGAAGAAATATATTTAAACTCGCTGTGTTGCTAAGCTGCAACACAGTGAGTTTTTTAGTGCGCCCGGCATGGGCGCAATCTAACGGGTGAAAGTCCCGAAACCGCCCGGTAGCGGGAAGGTTATAGCTGAACACCAAGGGTGTCGCAGGCGACTGCGAATCTGAAGGAAGGTGCAGGCAAATCTCCGGTCTGACGAACAGGAATCATATCAGGCTATAAATAAGGATAAAGCTGCTAAACAAGCCAAAGTCCCAAAGCTACCCGGAATTATTTATAGTAAATATGGCAGATGGATGGAGAGAAAGATTGCGCTCTTACCCGGGGAGATCTCATGGACATAACCAATGCAATACAACATTTGCGGTTATGGTTGAAACAAGATTTACCATGAGAAGTCAGCAGAGGTCATAGTACCGATGTGGTTGCAAACACAGAGGGAAGGACTGAACTTTAGGAGATGTCAGTAAATGAATGTAACCAAAAATGGATTTAAGAACAGACAACTTCATATGGAAGACTATCTGCAAATAGTATCTGCGGAACAGAGAGGGTATGCAGAAGTGTTCGCCCATCAGCGGATTACTGAAAACAACGACATCATCACAGACTTTTGGACGAACAATCTACTGGAGTTGATTTTACGCAAAGATAACTTAAATCAAGCGTATCTAAAAGTAAAATCGAATAAGGGAGCCGGTGGAATCGATGGTATGCAGGTGGATGAACTTCTGCCCTTCCTGAGAGAAAACCAGGCTGAACTAATCCGGAAGATAAGGGAAGGGAAATACAAACCCAACCCGGTTCGAAGAGTGGAAATACCCAAAGAAGAAAAGGGAAAGGTCAGAAAACTTGGAATACCAACGGTAGTGGACAGAGTTATTCAGCAGGCTATAGCCCAGGTATTAACTCCGATATTCGAGGAGCAATTCTCGGTTAACAGTTATGGTTTCAGACCAAAGCGAGGACAGCATGATGCAGTAAAGGCATGTCAAAGAAATGTGGAAGAAGGCTATGTATACGTCATCAGTATGGATTTGGAGAAATTCTTTGATACCGTAAACCATAGCAAGCTTATTCAGGTGCTGTCAAGAACCATAAAAGACGGAAGGGTGATATCCCTAATCCACAAATATCTGAATGCCGGGGTGGCAAACAAAGGTTTCTTTGAGAAGACAGAAGAAGGAGTACCCCAGGGTGGACCGTTAAGTCCGTTGCTTGGAAATATCATGTTGAACGAACTTGATAAGGAACTGGAAAGACGGGGACACAGATTTGTAAGATATGCTGACGACTGCATTATATTCTGCAAAAGTAAAAAGAGTGCTTATAGGACGCTGAAGAACATAATTCCATTTATCGAAGGTAAGCTATTCCTAAGAGTAAACAGGGAGAAAACGACCGTATCCCATGTCAGCAAGATAAAGTATCTGGGATAGGCATTCTACAGGAAGAAAGGGAAATGCAGACTAAGAGTACATCCAAAATCAATTCAAAAGATGAAAGAAAAAATTCGCATTCTAACAGCCAGGAGTAACGGTTGGAGTAACGAATGGAGAAGACAGAAATTAAATGAATTTATCAGAGGATGGATAAACTACTTTTCACTTGCGGACATGAAGGCGCTAATGCAGGAAACAGACGAATGGCTAAGAAGGAGAATCCGTGCAATCTACTGGAAACAGTGGAAGAAAGTAAAGACAAGATATAGAATGCTTAGAAGTTTAAAGTTGCCGGAAAAAACAGTCCATGAATTAGCGAATAGCAGAAAAGGGTATTGGAGGATGGCACAGGTGCTAAGCTGTGCCATCACAAACAAAATATTAAACAGATTAGGATATATATCCATGTCTGTCTATTATCTGAAAGTATGTGAAAACTAAGGAACCGCCGTGTACCGAACGGTACGCACGGTGGTGTGAGAGGTCGGTAGCTGAAATAATCAGCTACCTCCTACTCGATTATACCTGAATTTTCAAATATAGCCACTGACGTTACTCAATCCATTCTGCAGAATCAAACAGTTGGTTGACCAATTCTATATATTGTGATGAGTCATGGCATTTTTTGATTTTTTTCAATAACTTTTTATCCGTGCATATATGGACGTGCAAATAATCCCAAAATTCCTTCATTTTGTCCGATAGGTGTTTTGATCCTGAAAGACGGCTTTGGTAAAAATTGAAAATATCATCGTGAAAATTGCGAACTATGCTGATTTTATTCGCAGAGGGTATATCGTGTCCTTTAATCACAGATGGAAGAAAAGGGTCAGTTAAAGCGCCCCTGCCCAGCATATAATTATTTACCGCGGGAAAGCAGGAGTTTATCCGAAGATAATCAGCATAAGTGAAAATGTCACCGTTATAGGTAACTTCGTGTTTGCAGGATCCGGCAAGAGCTTTAAATGCTTCTAAATCCACCTGCCCAGTATACATTTGATTTCCGGTACGGGCATGAATTATTACTTTGCACAAGGGATATTCATTTAACACTTCCATGACACGAAACCCTTCTTCAGGATCCTTGAGCCCCAGCCTCATTTTAACCGATACCGTGTAAGAGCTGTCGGAGCATGCGGTATCGAGAAACTTTTTTATCATATCAGGATACGGCAGTATTCCGGAACCTCTTTTCCTTCCGGTTACCATGGGAAAAGGACAGCCTATATTCCAATTGATTTCACGATATCCCAAATCGGAAATAACAAGGGCAAACTTCTTAAAAAGTGCACCGTCGTTACCGAGAAGCTGTGGAACGACATTAATTGAACTGTCGCTATGCTCCGGAAGAAGGTCTTTTAAAAGTAAATTGCTTATATTCTTTGTATCTGAAAGTCCGATAAAAGGGGCGTAATATGCATCAATATTGCCGAAATGCCGTGCAAATGCATTTCTGTAGCAAGCTATTGTCATACCCTGTATTGGTGCCAAAAAAAGCTTCATGAATCCACTCTCCCAAAAAAGTCAGGTTATTGAGAACACAATTTTATATATTTTACAATTAATAATGTTATATATTTTACATTAAACATTGTACAATATAATATAAAGAAGATGAAGCAATCCTTTTGTCTATACTTTGATAAAATAAATAAAGCTAATTTAAGGTAAACATGAATGAGAGACATATCCGGTTAATTTTTCAAATGAATATATGTCAATAAATCAAAGGATTCTCTAAAGAAGGAAATTTCTGATTTCAACAGAATAAAATCAATAGGGCTTAATATAACCGTTATAAAAATCAGTTAAGTTGTTATTTGTGGTGCTTCGCTATTTTGTGTGGGTAAATGATATGTAAAAATACAACTTTTATGGAAGTACAAAATGTTATATAATATATGCACATAATGAAATAGAAGGAATGGTGCATATATGTTTA
>Ga0134103_1000285_pt1 | contig 63663 bp, 67 predicted proteins | sample 14_taG_2_FD_94445 | JGI IMG/M metagenome (GOLD analysis project Ga0134103, IMG submission 94445) | Switchgrass degrading microbial communities from high solid loading bioreactors in New Hampshire, USA - 14_58_20_212_A1 metaG | ecosystem: Engineered > Bioreactor > Semi-continuous > Anaerobic >...
AAAAAGCTGGCACTATGGGTCTCCAGGACCTCTTTTTTTGCTTCGATCGAGCGGTTCTCTGTGTTACTCCAACAACCAAAAGGGTGCCTTCAACTCTAGAAGACACCCTTTTTCGACAGTCTGCGAGACCGAGATTTCGGTCTCTTTTTGCTTATGTGGGCAAGGTCAGTTCAAGAACGCTCTCAGGTAGAACTGGGCAGATCACTCTTCTCTGACATCCGCCGAAGAGCGCCGAGTTCGATGGCCTCCATGTTGTCCTCCGACACAGTGCCATCACCTCTTCTGAATCACTTTTATCTCGTAGACGTTTATCCTGGGGAGGGCAACACTTTGTCCGAGGATGGTCTTTCCCTTCTGTTCGCCATCAGTCAGGCCAACGAACTCGACTATGTCGCCCTCGAGGATACCAACCTCCTTGGCTTGTCCTTTCAGGCTGGCGAAAAAGACGTCATCCCAGATGCCAAAGCTGCCTTCTTTGGTTCCGATCCTGAGATTTGCATCGCTGACCTTCTGCAAAACCTTGCCGCGATACGACACCGCCTTTCCCTTGTTCTGCTCAGGATATCGGGCCAGATCATCGTAGGGTATGCTCACCAATTTGCTCTTCAAATCGTTAACATCGACAGCCGCATGGCGTGCTTCTTCCTCCTGTTGGGCTTCGTTGAAAAGGTATCCTACGACGAGAACACCAACGACCACCAGGAGAAGGACGATCAGGCAGCTTCCTTCTTCCTTTCTAGCACCGGACAGCATGTCCCACATTCCCCTTTTCTTGAGTCTTGTTTGGAAGCCCGCTCCGCACTCTTGAGGGTGCCTGCTGGCAACAGCTGCATCTTAACGATGGCCTATTCCCATATGACGGTCACCTTTTCCACAACCGGCGGGATGGCATAACCCCGATTCCCCAGGTTGAAATGGATACCGTCCAGGCAGGGCTGCAGCCAGTTGATCGATGTGTTGGGAGTACCAGGGAACGGGTTCTTGACGAAGGCGTGGAACCCCAACCAGCCGTCTGTGTTATCCATCATCGACGATGTGCCCCGGCAACCTATGAGCGAAGTCTCGTACGAGGCGGGCCGGCCTTCTTGGAATGGATCCCGCACGTACACGAACACGCCCGCGCTCTCGTTGGACGTAGGGAAGCGGAACTCTCGCTTTGCCAGAGCGTCTGAATACTCCTCTTCTATGTACCACTCGGCGTCTATCCATGCGAAGTCATCGGTGGTGAGGTACTGTACCGTCCCGGATTGAAGGGTCAGGTCCCTTATCAGCGCATAGGCCAAGGCAACCTCGTTCTCTGCGTCAACCACCGCTAGATACAGATCGGCCTGGGCAGCGGGCGGGACTTCCATAGTGATGGTATCCTTTGACCGCCCAGCTTCTTTTGAAACCGCCTGCATGAACGTTGCATTCTCGTTCGCGTATACCAGGCGGGCGCCTACAGACGTAGCCTGCCATCTCAGGGGTTGATTGGAGGAGGCTATGGCGGCATGTTTTGGGCGGTCCAGTTCGCTCCAGTCAACCTCAATAAGTAGAACAGCAAGACCAGACTTGGGGTCTGTTGCCGTCTTGGGCCACAGGCAGCCAGTCAGAAAGCTGAGGGCGGCCAGAAGAAAGACCAAACAGCCCTGCCGTCGCCACGACATGGTCGGATTCCCCCTTTTGCGCTCTGGCCGCTCGTGCATTGTCACAACGTTAGGAAGACAGGTTTGATTGGCATTAGTGGATGGTGAACGAGGACAGTACTCAGACGAAAATGTTCGCGGTGCTTGTGGGTTAGTGGTGGGTGAACGAATAATAGGATGGAAAGTGGGAGTCAGAGCACATTGCTAGACTTGTCGCAAAGTGTCCTTGCCTTGATTATACCAAGAAATCCCGTATTGACAAGAGAAAACCCACTCCACGCCGGAGCGGGTTAGTTCGGGACCCGGAAACTCACCAGCCTGCGATCTTCCACGAGCCGCCGACTTTTCGGAAGTAGAAAATGACTTCGCCCTCGTCTTCGTCTGTTGAACCATCGATGTACGTGATCTTGCCCTTCATGTATCCCTCAAGCACCGCTTCATCGTCCGCTAAGGTGGTAATGTTTCTTTTCGAAACGCTGAACTCGTGGATCTCCCTGACAAACGCAAACTCCGCAGTGAACAACGCGACTGCCAGCTCCTTGGTTTGGATTTCATCACGGCCGATCTGAAGCGGGTAGGCGCACAAGTCAGCGAGTTTCTCAGGGTTCCGGGCTTTCATCGCACTCTCATACTAGTTCGGTGACCATCGCGGCAACCTGAGTTGTCCAAACACCGAAGCTGCTTCCCCTATGTCCCTTCGACTTCACCCCCCAACGTCTGCTGTTCTTGGCAGAGGGGCGCGTTGGTCGCCCTCTTCCATGTCCACGACCGTTCGAGAGCCTTCTTTTGATGTTTGGGCAGAACACCCGCCTTTCCCTTCCAGAGATCGCCATATCGGGAGTCTCAACTTGCTGGCCGAACGACCTGCAAGAGGTCACCGCTAGTATCCTTTTTCTGGAAGGAACATTGACGGCATTGGGGAATTGCGTACGACGATCAGTCTGTGGAGTACAGCCGTGGCGACGGTTCGGCGAGGAGGAGGTGTATGTGTAGAGTCCAAATCGCTTATCGCTCAACTAGGCGACAACGTCCAGGAGGTTCTTCAGAAAGCGCTCAAGTGCACAACGAGAGAAGAGATGATTGAACTCGCCCAAGAGTACAGCATCGCACTTTCCGAAGCCCAGGTTGACGAGCTTCTCGGTCACATACATCCCGATCGGGATCGTCTGTCAGATAGCGAACTCGAGGCGGTAACTGGTGGAGCTGTCAAACCTACATGCCCAAACTGCGACACGAACTTGGGTGTCATCTGGGAGATTGAATGGGTGTGCTTGTTCTGCGGAGAGCCGGTGGAAACCCGTGGGGATTGGTGGTAACCCCCAGTGCCCTCCTTTTGGCAGAAGCATGGGGGGCCTTGGATAGGTGCCGGAAAATAGGGATAATCCGGTTTGACTGAAGTGCCACTCAGCGAACGTCAGGGAGGAGGTGCTGAGGATGGACGCTAGAGCGCTTATGGCTCAGCTCGGTGACGATGCGGAAGAAGCTCTCGCCAAGGCCATGCGGTGCGAAACCAAAGAAGAACTGATGGAACTCGCAGAGGTGTACAGTATCGAGCTGACTGAGCAGCAGGCTGACGAACTTTTTTCCTATCTCAACAGAGAAGGTGAAGGCCTGTCAACTTTCGAACTCGAGGCAGTGACAGGCGGAACTGAAGAGGAGAAGCCTAAACCTCCATGGCCGAAGTTCTAAAGAGTTTTACGGTGGACGGGCGAAGTCCAGGGGGAGGAATTCACGACGGACGTCAGGGATATCATCGCTAGGCTGGGTGATGGTGCGGAGAAAGCTCTGGAGAAAGCTCTGCTGTGCAAGATGGTACTGTAAGGAGTGCGGCAAGATCATCGATAGTCATGTATGAGTGACCGCTGGAAAAGAGCGCGGGGGCGCTGCAGAGCTACGCGATCGAGTAGGGAGCAGCGCTCCTTCTTTGGCACAGAAGTGTGAATTCCACGGTTACTTGAGGCGCATCGTTCTGCGAGCCCGTATTCTTGCTATTGGACACGAAAACGGGCCGTGCAGTATGACCCGATCGGAGTCATTCTGCACAGCCCCGCTGACTGAATCCCCGCATTGAAGATATTCGAGATAAGCCAGGATTCTCCGGTTTTGACCAACTGGAAGTTTGCCAGGTTCTCGCCCGCGAAAAATTCTCCGTAGATGTCTGTCAACTCCGCCGCTAGGGTTGCCTGCACCGTGGCCTCGGTGCCCCTTACCTTGATCTGCCTGTCTTTTATCCAGAGTTCCTGGTACTCCTCGATTTCAAAGCAGTACAATTGTCCGAAGTTCTGAACCGCCGCTTCTCTTGTGGCGAACAAGTAGTTGTTCACATAAAGGGGATAGGTGCATAGATCGGCCAGTTTTTCCGGGTCCTGAGTCCTAATGCCCTCCTCGTAAATGTTGAGAAGGTCGTAGATCTGACGAACATCCGCGTCCAGGTGTTCATTCTTCAGTGAGTATATCTTCCACGTGTCGCCATCCTTGTGGAGCCCAAGGGATATTCTGAACTCTGTTTCGACAATCTCTCCGCTGTCGTCGATGGTCTTCAGCACAGCTGTACCGTCGGCATCTGCATAGGAATTGCTGCTCTTTAACAAGACGTGCCTGTTGGTTATTTCGTACCCTGCAACTTGCCCTCCAGGCAGGAGCCTGGAGCCGAAGCAAACTGCCGCGAATTCCCAGTATGGGATCACATCGTAGTCACCGAAGTACAGCGGATAGCGACACAGCTTAGCCAGCTTGTCGGCATCTTTTTCCAGCATCCCGGCCTCAAACTGGTCCAGAACCTCGTTAATCCTGGCCCTTTCGGAGATCGATCCGAAGAGAGTGATGCAGCCGCTGAGCAGAAGTGCTGCAGAGAGCAGTGCGATAGCCAGTGACAAGCGTTGCTTCATACGGGTCCCCCTTCATCTTATGGAGTTACTGTCTCAACCTAGCCACGATCTCCATGATTCCCATTGCAAGCAGGTACAGAATCGTCAAAGTTAAGAATACGACGCCCTTTAGAGGCGTTCTTTCTTCACCTCCCGTGAGGCCATCTCTGCCTGGCTGCCTATCTACGCTCCGCAGCAGAAGCAACGCCAAAACCAAGCTGACTGGAGCCGCAAGGTGCGTCCAGCTGGGGGGCGGCCCAGCAGCACTTAACCCAAGCGCCGGGCCTAGGAACGCCGCAGACAGGTTGGCCGCCGCATGAAACAGCATCGAAGACGACAGTGAACCGGTCCTGCTTACCAGAAAGCCCATCCCCACGCCCAAAACTGAGGCAGGGATCACTTCACTCACTCCGTTGAGGACGTGGTAGGCACCAAAAAGGATGCCGGTGATGAGATATCCATACGTTGGGCTGTACCGTTCATAGGCTGTCTGGATAAATCCACGGAACATGATCTCTTCGCAGATCGGTGCCAGGACAACGGCACCGATCATAAGGAGGATGATCTGGTAGGGAGATGCGCTCACAGACTGCGCTGCCTCATCCACCGGCATCACTCCGAACCAGCGGTCGAGAAGCAGCTTGCCCACTTTGGACAGGTAAGCGGCAGTGATCCACAGGCTCACTCCGGCAAGCAGGCTGATCAGCCGGTTCCTGCGGGATGTGCCCCTGAGCTTGTACGTTGTGTCAAGCGGCCACCTGTTAAGCCAGGCCAGCAGGAGGGCGGGCAGGAGGATGTACACATACTCGTTGACCCAGAGATTAGCCCCAAACCCGATCCTGGGTTGGAGAAGGACGCTGCCCACTAGTGTAACCACAGCGGTAAACAGGAAAACTGCATTGGCTTGGGACGTGGTTGGTGCAGGTGTTCTCTTCATTTAGCGGCCCTCCCCGTTTCTCTTGACAAAGACGTACAGCTGGCCGTCGGCATCGGCGCAGGTCAGCTTGATCTGATACTCCCCGGCAGGAGGTGATACCTCCATCTGATCGCAGATCCTGTGCTCTGTTGACACCAAGCTCGTCCAGTTTGATGTACCTCCCGCCATGTCCACACTCACCATTCCCTGCTTCGCCGAGGTATAGACCGAGATGCCGATCGTCTCGGAGTTCTTCACAGAAAGACTGTAGATGACCTGGTTCTGCACCTCCAGCCCGGGTAAGGTCGGCAGAGAAGACCTCGGTGTAACCCGAAGGCGGATTGTTGAGGTCGCCCTGATGGATCCGGGACAGGCGCACAAACTCGGCTGGATCGATGGGGTGTTCCTGGTAGCCGATCACCAACTGCCCCGCATGCTTGTGGCTGGTAAGATAGATGGCGTACCGGCCAGCGGGCAGCACCGTGGTTGAGGCCATCGACGCGGTTCCGGTCACCTGCCCAACCATGAACTCAAGTTCCGGCTGACCAAGGCCCAGTATCTCAGACTCTGCCACAAACCTTACCTGCTTCAGGGCTGCCGAGTCTGACTGCATCATGATCTCGACCTTCGCTGGTTCCGAGAGCTGGCGTTCCAGCAGCAGTTCATCTGTCCTGTCATGGGTGTTGAGATCTACGGTGATCTTGGCAAACCGCTGAGGAACACGGAATTTGTTGAGGCCTCGCTGCTGCAGATCCAAAGCCATTAGAGGCAGCCCCACCGCGAGGCACAAGATGAGGATGGCAAACACAGTCTTCTTCACGGAAACACCCCGTCCTGGAGATAATCATTTCAACAGTATTTGGACAGAAGACACCCGTTTCCTTCACGAATGCGCCTGCAGGGAAGTCAAAAACTTGCAGTGTAGACCCTGTTTTGGGCAGCAAAAAGGACCGCACTGGGCGGTCCTTTGGTTTCGGCTGTTCTGCCTTTCCACCTAATTGAGGAAGTCTGTCACCCGGTCGAACTGGGTGATGATCGTGTACTCTCCATCTCCTGCGGTGGAGACCAGTACTGCGCCGTCTACGCTCGTCACAAAGGTTTGGGCTCCTGCCTTGGAGTAGTTCTGGAAGATGCGGAGGTCAGCGATGGCGTCGTGCATCATGACTGCCACTTTCGGGCTCACCGCATCGCGGAAGGATTTGCTGGAAGAGGTGGAGTCTCCGTGGTGGGGCACCTTGAGCACATCCGCCTTCAGCTTATCTCCGTACCGTCCGATAATATCTCGCTCCGCAGCAACGTAGACATCGCCCGTGAACAAGAAGCTCGAGTCCTTGAAGGTCATCTTCATCACCAGGGAGCGGTTGTTGATAAACTGGGTAGCTCCCTGAGGATAGTTAGCCGGATACTCGATTCCTGCCGGTGGATGCAGGATTTCCACCTTGACGTGCTGGCCGAACATGAAGCTGTCGCCTTCCGCCAGGATGATATGGGGCGTCTTCGTGTTTTCGATGGCTTCCATGTAGTTCCTGTAATGGGATGTGGTGTACTCCAGTTCAGAAGTGTACACCGCGCCGATCTCGTAGTTGTAGATCAGCTGGGCGAAGCTGCCGACGTGGTCCACATGGGGATGGGAGGCCACCAAGTAATCGATGCGGGTGATGCCCAAGGCCTTGATGGCACGGTCCACATCTTCGAATGTGCTGGGGTTCCCGCCGTCGATCACCATCACCTTGCCATCTGGCGAAGTGAGGATGGTGCTGTCGCCGCTTTTTTCGTCCATACGGGTGATCAGCTGAAGAAAGCGCGCCGTGAGCCGGCCGGCATCCTGCGACGCATCGAAGATCTGCTCGAACCTGTCCGCCCGCTCTTGAGCGAAGGACGTCAGGGTCAGAAGCAAGATCACAGCTAGGGCAAGAATTACTGAACGTCTTTTCACTGGTTGTTGGACCTCCCTGCTCCTCTTGGGCAGCGTTATTTCATCGCGGCCTTGCTCATTCCGGCAAGGATGTACTTCTGGAGGATCAAGAACAGCAGCACGATGGGAACAACGGCCATCACTGCGCCGGCCATGATTTCGTTGTAATTGGCCACTTCCAAGCCGGCAAAGGTCTGGCGCAGGCGGGCCACACCGACGGCGAGGGTGCGCCATTCATCACGGGTGGACACCATCCGCGGCCAGAAGTAGCTGTTCCAACCGCTGATGAAGGTGATGATCGACACGGTGACCAGGGTGGGTGCTGTCATGGGCATGAGCACATGCCTGATCAGACCGATGCGGCTCAGGCCGTCAATCCGCCCCGCATCCAGGTAGCTGTCATCCACCGCTTTGAATGACTGGCGCATCATAAAGATAAAGTAGGCGCTGACCAGGTTGGGTGCGATCAAGCCCTGATAGCTGTTCACCCAGCCCAGGCGGGACATCATGACATAGATCGGCACGAAAGTGACCTGGATGGGAACCATCAAAGCACCGAGGACCAGGACGAACATGACGTCCCGCCCCTTGAAGTTGCCCTTGGCAAAGCCGTACGCCGCAAGAATCCCGAGGACCAGCTCACCAAGCATGATGAACACGGTGGAGATCACGGTGTTGATGAAATACCGCAGGAAGGGCGCACGTGCCAAGACATTGGGGTAGTTTTCCCACTGGAACTGCTGCGGCCACAGGGTGGGCACAGACTGCAGCAGCTCTTCGCTGGTCTTCAGCGAGGAGACGATCATCCAGTAAATGGGGAAGAGCATGATCAAGGTGATCACGATGGCAGCGAGGTACTGGCAGAGCACGCCGAGCCGGCGCATTCTCTTCTTGGTTTCAAAGGAGACCTTATCCCGGAAATAACTGCTGATAGCCAGCACAATGAACCCGACAGCCGAAGCGGTAAGCAGGATCCAGCCGTATGTCAGGAAGGCGCCGCGTGAGCTCGCGAAATAGCCGAGGGCCTGCTTGATCTCATATTCCGATATACCTTCCGGCATGCCAGCCATCTGCACCCTACACTGAATCACTCCGGCCAAGCCCAAGGCCAAAAAGGCGAGGGCAATAACCAGGATCAGGGTCAGAAGGTCAAACATGCCAGATTGGCGCATTCTCAAAAGCAGAGTGTCTTTCAAAGCAGTGCCTCCCCTCTACGAATCGTAGCTGACGGACCTGTTGGACCAGCGCATCGTCGCGGCAGTGCAGACCAGCAGGATGATAAAGAAGATCACAGAAACTGCCGCGGAGCGCGCTGCCCGGAAATCACGGAACGAGAGGTTGTAGATCCACTGGACCATCACGTTAGTAGCCGTTCCGGGGCCGCCGCCTGTCATAACGTCAACAGATTGGAAAACCTTCATGCTGGCAATGAACGTGGTCACGAACAGGAACAAAGTGGTCGGGGCCAGCATGGGCAGGGTGATGAAGCGGAAGCGCTGCACGCTATCGGCGCCGTCAATCGCCGCTGCTTCATAGTAATCCTTGGGGATGCCCTGCATAGCCGAGAGATAGATCATCATCGCGTAACCGATGACGCGCCAGGCAGTGAGGATCAGCACGCCCATAAGAGCGGTATTGGCCTCAACCAACCATTTCGGCCCTCTGATGCCGAAAAGGGAAAGGGCGTAGTTGAGAATTCCGTAGTTGCCGTGGAGGATCCAGATGAAGACAACAGCACTGGTGGACACGGCGATATACCTCGGCATAAAGACTACGGCGCGCATCGCCGAGAAGGAGCGGTTCATGCGGTTGAACAGCAGGGCCAGCAGAAGTCCGCCGACCAAGGTGATAAACAGCTCCCAAAAAGTGTAGCGGGCCGTGATCCAGAGTGACTCCTTGAACCAGTTCCAGCCAGTCCGCATAAACAGCCACTCGTAGTTCTTGAAACCGATGAACTCCTGGGGATCTGGGACCAGCATCCTCATGTCGGTGAAGCTTATGCGCACTAAGTCAACGACTGGGTAGTAGACGAATAGAAGGAAGAAGATGAGTGCCGGCTGGACACAGAAAAAGTCTTTCATCCGCTCCCACGGTTGGATGAGGAGCATGATGGCGTTGACCAGGAAGGTTATCCCCAAGATGATGACCAAAATGGCGTTGTTCATGATCCCGCTGAGGAGCCTCAAGGGGACTGTACCCCGTCCTTCCCCGAACAGGTCCACAGTTCCCGTGATGGGCTGCTCCAGAGAACGGGCAATGCGGCGCGCTTCATAGACCTTTGCCGAGATGTGGCGCAGGGACTCAATGTTCCAATCGCCCATGAGCCAGCCATAGGTCCCTACGGCGATGAAGATAGCACTGAGGATGAACAGCACAATTGCTGCGATGCGCGCTGCTTTTGTGGGGTAGGGCTTTGCTAAGTCATTCTGCTTGCGCATGTCCTTCACCTCAAATGTGATTGAGGGGGAGGTAAACCCCCCCTCAAAGTCATCTAAGCTTTCAGATTAATAGTCGGCCAGCGTCTCTTCGATGAAGATCGCCAGTTCGTCAAGGGTTGCCTGGATCGGAGCATCTTCGTTGAAGATGCGGTACAGGGTGTGACGCCACTGGTTGGCAATGGTGTCGTACGCCGGATGGGTATGGCGCGGGTTGATCCAGCTGCCCATGGAAACCACGTTGTTCATCTCGGGTTTGCGGGACAGATACTCGGCATACTCAGGGGTCTCCATTACGGACTGCCTGGTCGGGAAGTATCCGGTCTTGTCGGCCCAGTACAGGTTGATCTCGGGGCTGGCCATGAACATCATGAACTGCCATGCCGCGTTCTTCTGCTTCTGGGTAGCCACTGCCGGGATGAGGATGGTGGCGCCGCCGATTTCGCTGTAGAAGCTCTCGCCATCCATGCCGCCGGGCAGCCAGGCCATACCGACTTCGAACTTGTCGCCTACGTTGGTTACATAGAGGTCAAACAGGGAGCTGGTGTGGAATACGCTGAAAGCGCCGCCGTCCCAGAACAGCTGCCTCATGTCGGTGGAGGCACCGGTGCCATAGGCGTAGTAGGCATATCCCTTGTCGATCCACTCTTTCATCTTGGTGGTGACATAAACGGAAGCTTCGCCGTTGATATCCGTGGTCATGCCGTCATCGTTGATGACCTTCACGCCGTTGTTCTTGAACAGCATTTCATAGTACCAGTAGTCCCAGCCGCCGAAGACTGTGCCGTACCGCTTGGTGGTTCCGTCTTCGTTGAACAGAGTGGCCTTTTCAAGGAAAGCGTCCATCTCGTCAAAGGTCTTGGGCATCTCGATGCCTTCGGCCTCGGCAGCGGTCTTGTTGTAGAACATGACCTGGGTGGAAATGAGGTAAGGCAGTACGATCTGCTGGCCGTTATAGGTTGTGGCCTTGATCAGACCTTCGCCGAAGTCCTCAATCGGGAAGTTGTAGGCTGCGATGTAGGGATCGAGGATTTCGCAGATGCCTGCCGCACCGTAGCTGGGCGGGTAGGATGTGTTGGCCGTGCAGAGGGCCGGAACATCTCCAGAGGCGATAGCTGCGATCAGCTGGGTGTTGATTTCGGCGTAGGCGCCGATATAAACAGGCTCAACCGTGATCAGAGGGTTCTGCTCGTTGAACTTCTCGACCATGTACTGCAGGTAAGGATGCCACTGGTCTTCATGGGCATGCCACCAGGTGATGGTGATCGGTTCGGTGACCTCGTAGGGGTTCTGCGCTGCAGCCAGGCCCACCGCGGACAGAGCCATCAACAGGGCGAGCAGCAAACTAAATGCCTTCTTCATAGTTAGGGTACTACCTCCTGTCTTTTTCTACAAGCAAAAATCTGCGCAACAACGGAACAACGCCTTTCGCCTATCTCGCTGCCGGCCATCACTCCTTTACCCGTTTTCTAAGTCAGAGACTGTATTCCCTTAAAGCTTGAGTGCGCGGTGGTACGCATGATTCCCGCAGCACCAATTCCATTGGCATGGTCTTGTGGATCCTCTGCTGAGGGCCTTTCTCCATGAGGTACAGAAGAGCTTTGGCGGCCTCTTTGCCGATGTCGTAAGTTGGGCAGTTCACTGTAGTGATGGGCGGATCCAGGTTGGCGGAAAGGCCGATGTTGTCAAAGCCCATGATGGACAGATCCTCTCCGATCCGTCTTCCGACGCAGCGGGCTGCCCGGGCCACATCGGCGGCAATAAAGTCGTTCAGGCAGATCACAGCCGTCATCTGAGGAGAACGCAGGAGGAATGCCTTGAGATCGTTCAGCACCTGCTGTTCGTGCTCTTTGGTCCGGTCTTCTGTGTAAACGTAACGGTAGTCCCTGAGATCGGTAAACATCGTCTCCCGCTTCACTACCAAGCCGTAGTCGCTCATCGCGTCGCGGAAACCCTGGATGCGGTCGTTGAGGGAAGTCAAAAAACCGGGCGGTTTGCTGACAAGTCCGATGCTGCGGTGCCCGAGTTTGATCAGGTACTCGGTTGCATCATAGCCGCCCTGGTAATTGTTGGCTTCGACATAGCTGACGTCCATAAAGCGGTAGTGCCTGGTCATGACCAGGGGGATGCCCTCCTGCTGAAGCTGGAACAGGGCGGGGTTGTAATAGCGGGACTCGGTGGCATGGATGATCACACCGGGGCTGCCCTGTTCAATAATCTTTCTGATGTATTCGGCCTCGGTTTCTGTGCTGTTATTGGTGGCTGACACAGACACTGTGTAGCCGGTCTTGAACAGCACTTCTTGGGCACCCATGACGATACGCCCGGTAAAACTCGTGGTCAGGTAGGGGACAATGATGTGGATGTTGTAATCCCGCTGGTGGCGGCTGGCTCTTTTGTCTGCAACGAACGTGCCCCGCCCGTGCAGTCGCTCAATCAGCCCGGCGTTTTCCAGGGAGATGAGCGCCTGGCGGATGGTGGAGCGGCTCACGCCGTAGCGGGCGGCCAACTCCAGTTCTGTGCCCAGCTTGTCACCGGAAGCAAGGTTGGAGCGAGCAATGTCAGCCCGGATCTGCTCGGCTATCTCCTCGTGAAGAGCTCTGTTGGTCTTCGCTGTTGGAGTTCTTTTTTGCATTACTCTTCTCCTATTAACATTCTTAAACGTTACATCGGAATCCACTTCCAGAATACCACCTCAGATAAAGGTCTGTCAATAGAAAAGGTCTGACCATCTGCGTAAAGGTCGGACATAAGACCGCAGTGGCATACCTTCGCAGACAAGTTTGTCGCCACTTTTAGATAAACTTGGAGGATTCTCCTCGCCTTACTGGAAGATCCTAACCATACATCACAGGAAAGGGGTTCAACCATGTTCGACCACAACAAAGATCCACGAGTTAGTGTCGAGACTCTGGAAAACTTCATGTTCGATGTGCTGACAAGAGCGGGGGTTCCCGCAGAGGATGCCAAGATCGTTGCCGATGTGCTGATCACGGCGGATAAATTCGGCATTGAGTCCCACGGCATCAGCAGGCTCAAGCCCATCTACTACGACCGCATCAAAGACGGGATCCTCAACCCAGTGACCAAGATCGATGTCGTTAAGGAAGGCCCCACCACCGCCGTCTTCGATGGCAACAACGGCATGGGGCACGTGATCGGCAAGCGGGCTATGGAAACGGCCATCAAAAAAGCCAAGGAATACGGTATGGGCATGGTAGCCGTGCGCAACTCCAGCCATTACGGTATTGCCGGGTATTACACCCTCATGGCAGCCAATGCCGGAATGATCGGCATCAGCGGAACCAATGCTCGTCCATCCATCGCACCAACCTTCGGCGTGGAGCCCATGCTGGGAACCAATCCTTTGACCTTCAGCATGCCTTCTGATGAGGAGTTCCACTTCACCCTGGACTGCGCCACCTCCACCAGCCAGCGCGGCAAGATCGAGGTCTACGCTCGTTACGGCGAGGACATTCCGGAAGGCTGGGTCATCGATAACGAAGGCCGCGTCCGCACGGATACAGTTGCCATCCTGTCCGACCTTTCCAAGGACAAAGCGGCGCTTACCCCTCTCGGTGGAATCTCCGAACTCACCGGCGGACACAAGGGCTATGGGTACGCCACGGTGGTTGAGATCTTGTCTGCTGCGCTTCAGCAGGGCGCTTTCCTCAAGGCCCTCACAGGCGTGCGCGACGGCAAGAAGGTGCCCTATGCACTCGGCCACTTCTTCATCGCCATCAACGTCGAGGCCTTCACCAGCCTGGATGAGTTCAAAAAGACAACCGGCGACATCCTGCGGGATCTGCGGGCTTCCAAGAAGGCTCCCGGCCATGACAGGATTTACACCGCAGGTGAGAAGGAGTACCTCACCAGCCTGGAGCGGATGGCCAACGGCATCCCCATCAACCAAAGCCTGCAGAAGGAGATCAAGACACTCGTGGCCGAACTCAACCTCGACTACGATTTCCCGTTCTGAGGCCTTCTGCGGCACGGAAGTGTTTTAATGTGCTTTTAATGTGACTCAAATTGGGTTTAAAGTCCGTCCCTGTACAATCAAGCCATCAACTTCCAGAAAGGGGTTCAAAAATGGAAATGGATAGGCTGGAGATGATTGAGAAGCTGCGGGAACGGGCTCAGGTAACCTACGATGAGGCTAAGGAAGCTCTCGACCAGGCCAACGGCGATCTGCTTGACGCTCTGATCCTGCTGGAACGGCAGGGCAAGGTTCCCCCTCCGCAGGGTGGAGGCTACTACCGCAGCGAAGGGAGCACAGCGAAGGAGCAGAGCAGCTCTGAGGGCAGCGAAAGCGGCTCCAAGGATGAACAGAGCACCAAGGCGACCAACAACTTCAAAGAGACGCTGGAGAAGTTCTGGAGCTTCGCAAGCGGTCTGCTCAAGAAGGGCAACACCACCAGCTTTGAGATTCTCAAAGACAAGGATCACGTGGCCAGTTTCCCCGTAACAGTGCTGGTACTCCTGCTGCTCTTTGCGCCGTGGGTCACTCTTCCGTTGATAGTCATCGGGCTGTTCTTGGGCTTCCACTACCAGTTCGTACGCAACGACAACTAGGCACTGAGGGGGAGCACGGTGAATGAAACCCAAAATTCTCATCATTGAGGACGAGGAGAAATTCGCCCGCTTCGTGGAGATGGAACTCACCTACGAAGGCTACGAGGTGAGCAAGGCTCATCATGGCCGCATCGGCCTGGAGATGGCCGAGTCTGGCGACTACGATCTCGTGCTCCTCGATGTCATGCTGCCGGGACTGAGCGGGATGGAGGTGCTGCGCCGCCTGAGGCGCACATCCTCCGTCCCCGTGATCATGCTCACCGCCCGGGACAGCGTCATGGACAAGGTCTCGGGGCTCGACAGCGGCGCCGATGACTACATCACCAAGCCCTTCGCCATTGAAGAGCTCCTGGCCCGCATCCGCAATGTGCTGCGCAAGGCCGGCCCCCGCACAGAAACTCGCCTGCTGCGGGCAGGCGAGGTCGCGCTGGACCCAGGCAGCCGCCAGGTGACCGTCTGCGGAGAGCCGGTCGAGCTTACTAAGCGCGAGTTTGACCTCCTCCAGTACTTGATGGAAAACAAAGGGATCGTCCTGTCCCGCGAGAACATCCTGGAGAAGGTCTGGGGCTATGACTTTGAGGGAGAGACCAACGCCGTCGATGTCTACATCCGCTTTCTGCGCAGCAAGATCGATGAAGCGTTTGGCCTGAAGCTGATCTCCACGGTGCGGGGCGTGGGGTATGTGATCCGCGATGAAAAATAAGCAGGAAAAAGTCCACACCATAGGGTTCTCCCTGGTTTCGAAACTCAATATCCAGCTCTGGTTCCGGCTCGTGGGCACGTTCCTCATGCTGAACATCGTGTTTGTCGCGGCGAGCGCCGTCACCCTGGGCGTCCTTGCTGAGCGCAGAGCAGCACAGGTTGTTCAGCAGATCGAGGCCTACGGACTGCCCGACTTGGCAGAAAGCAGCTGGCTGGCCAGCCAGGGTTTGGAGATCAGAGAACAGGACGCTGTGGAAGGCTTTCTCATACCTGAGCATCTGCAGCGGGTTTTTCCGCGGGAAACCCGGAGTGCTCGCCGCCAGGTCAGCCTTCCTCGTGACCCGGAGGCTCCGCTGTACCGCATCCTGGATAACCTCGAATACCGGCTTGTCCTGGAGATCGAGGACAGTCCCCTAGCCATTGTCATCCACTTCCCTGCAGAAATTTGGGTTCTGAAGACCGTCTTTATAGTGCTCTTAGTCTGGCAGTTGGTGACCGCCATCCGCAGCATAGGGCGCCGGGCAGAGCTGATCCGCCGCGTTCTGAGACCAATCTCCGAACTGGCCCAGCAGACCCAGACCCTTTCCCGGGACGAAGGCCGGCTGTCCATCGCACAGATGCAGGCGCTGGCCGGTACTCTGGATGAGATCGACGCGGCACGGCTGGATAGGCGTATCGACCTAGAAGGGACCCAGGACGAACTCCAGGGTTTGGCCACTGCCATCAACAGCCTGCTGGACCGGATCAACGAGTCTTACCGCCTGCAGGCGCGTTTTGTTTCCGACGCCTCCCACGAGCTCCGCACCCCCATCGCTGCCATCCAAGGGTATGTCAACCTGCTTGATCGCTGGGGGAAGAATGATCCCGAAGCCCTGCAGGAGTCCATTGACGCCCTCAAAGAAGAGGCGGCCAACATGAAGGAGCTGGTGGAGAAGCTGCTCTTCCTGGCCAGGGGAGATAACCTGACCATGCAGATCCACCTGGAGAACTTCGACCTGGCGATATTGGCCGAGACCCTCTTCAAGGAAACGGAGATGATCGACGGAGGCCACGAGTTCAGTTTGGCTGCCGAACCTGCTTTAGTGCGCGCTGATCAAGGCCTGGTCAAGCAGGCCTGCAGGATCCTTCTGGACAACGCCATCAAGTACACTCCGGCTGGAGGCAGCATCCGCCTCATGGTGAGCTGTGCCGATGGTAAGGCGCGCTTTACCGTGCAGGACTCGGGAGTGGGTATCCCGCCGGATGATCTACCCCACATCTTTGACCGTTTCTATCGGGCGGAGAATTCCAGGGCCCGGGCCACCGGGGGAACGGGCCTCGGCCTGTCGATTGCCAAGTGGATCGCCGAAAGGCACGGAGGCTACCTGGAAGTGCTCAGCCGGGAGGACTTCGGAACGCGCATTTCGTTCGTCCTGCCCGCCCATGAACCCGAACCAGAAGCCATCACAGTTCTCGAAGATAAAGCCATCTAGATCCTCTGCTGTTCGACTTTCTCACCGCGGCAACGCGGTTTTTTTGTTTTCCTGTTGACAGATGTTCCGCGACTGTGTATCTTAGAACTGTGTATAGTGTATATATACAGTATGGGAGGTGGCCCCAATTGACATAATTCTTACTAACAGTGGTGATGTGCCCATCTACCAGCAGATTGTAGACCAGATCAAGGGGGCTGTCCTCAGGGGGGAACTGCGAGCTGATGAACCGCTGCCTTCCATCCGCCTGCTGGCCAAGGAGCTGCAGATCAGCGTGATCACCACCAAAAGAGCCTATGAAGAGCTGGAAAGCGAAGGTCTGATCTACACGATTCCGGGGAAGGGATCATTTGTTGCCGGTGTGGACCAGCACGCTTTGAGGGAATCCAAGGAGCAGATGTTAGAGGAGAAGGCCAAAGAACTGCTGGCTGCGGCAGAGCTGCTGGGTTTGAGCAGGAGAGAACTGCGGGCGATTTTGAACCGTGTATTGGGGGATGAGCGATGAAACCGATTCTCGAGTTGAAAAATGTCACCAAGCGTTATACTGGCTTTACTCTGGACAGGGTGAGCTTTGCCCTCGAACCGGGGTACATCATGGGCTTTATCGGTCCAAACGGCGCCGGGAAAACCACAACGATTAAGCTGATCATGAACCTGATCCGTCCAGACGAAGGTGAGATCAAGATCTTCGGGTTGGACCACAGAAGGCACGAACAGGAGATCAAACAGCGCATCGGCTTTGTCTACGATGAAAGCAATTTCTACGACACTTTGACCACAACCGAGATGACCAAGGTTATTGCACCTTTGTACAAGAATTGGGATTGGGCCGCTTACCGCAAGTACACGGAGAAGCTCGCGCTGCCGGATCGCAAGAAACTGTCTCAGTTCTCCCGGGGCATGAAGATGAAGTATGCCTTGGCGCTCGCCCTGTCACACCGAGCCGAGCTCCTGGTTATGGATGAACCAACCTCTGGCCTCGATCCCGTGGTGCGCAGTGAGTTCCTGGATATCCTCCGGGATGTGATCCAGGATGAGCGCTGTTCGGTGCTCCTTTCTTCCCACATCACCTCTGATCTGGACCAGATCGCGGATTACGTGACCCTGATCAACGGCGGCCGCATAGTCTTCAGCGAGTCCAAAGAAGAGCTGTTGGAAGAATACGCGCTGATCAAAGGGGAAAAGTCGCTTCTCGACAGCGGGCTGCGGGAGTATGTTGTTGGTCTTAAGGAGAGCCGGTTTGGTTTTGAAGGGTTGGTTACAAACAGGGCCGAAGTGCAGCGGTTCGTCGGCAGCCGAGCCGTGCTGGAGCGGCCTAACCTTGAGGAAATCATGCTTTACTGCCTGAGGGGGAATGGAAATGATCACGCTGGTGCTTAAGGAACTGCTGGTACAGAAAATGATGGTCGGCCCGGTGCTGCTCTACATCCTCGTCTTCTCCTTTGCTTTTCGAAACACCGGGGATGCGCAGGCCGTGGCCATCGTCACCGCGGTGGGCTACATGTTCGTCATGCTCTGCGGTGCTTGGGATGAGAAGGTTAATGCGGATAGGCTCTGGAACAGCCTGCCCGTTCCCAAGTGGCAGATCGTGGGGGCGCGGTATCTAGCCCTGCTGGTCTACACGGTCCTGGTCGCACCGCTCACCACGGCGGTGCTTGCCCTCCTTACCTCCGCCGGTATCATCAAGGCAGCTGGGGCTGCCAGCCTGGTGAACGCCCTGGCCGGCGTGGGCGCCGTGATGGTGCTGGCCAGCCTGTTCCTGCCCCTCTACTTCGCCTTTGGCTACACCAAGTCCAGGGTCCTGAACATGCTGGTCTTTGTGGGTTCCTTCTCCCTTTCCACCATCGTGTCCAGCTCCGTGAGCAAACAGCCTGCCTGGATCGCCGCCCTGGACAGGCTTGGGGGAGCCGTGGTCGCGGTTGGCGCCGTGGGCCTCGTTGCCGTGATTGCCGTCCTTTCGTTCTTCGTCTCGCTGAAACTCTACTCCCTACGGGAGTTCTAACCCAGAACACAATCAAGCGCCTCTCTGCAGGGAAAAGCCCATCCTATGCCAATAATTAGAGAAGGGCTTTGGAAAACTGCAGGGAGGTGCTTTTGTGTTTGCTCCGTTTAAATTGAAAAGCATAGCCATTCCCAACCGCATCGTCATGCCGCCCATGTGCATGTACTCCGCTGGTGATGATGGCTTTGTGACTGACTGGCACCTGGTCCACTACGGTGCCCGGGCGGTGGGGAAGGTCGGCTTGATCATTTTGGAGGCCACAGCCGTTGAAAAGAGGGGGCGCCTCAGCGGCGGTGACTTGGGGATCTGGGACGACGTTCAGATCGCCGGCTTGAGCCGCCTCGTGGAATTCTGCCGGGCCCAGGGGTCTGCGGTGGGAATCCAGATCGCCCACGGCGGGCGCAAGTCCTGGGGTGACGACCTTGTGGCCCCTTCGGCGCTGGCTTTTCCCGGCTATCCCGTACCCCATGCCCTCGGCACTTCCGAGATCAGGGACGTGGTGGAAAGCTGGCGTCAGGCGGCGAGAAGGGCCCGCCTTGCCGGATTTGATCTCCTGGAGATCCACAGCGCCCACGGCTATTTGATCCATGAGTTCCTTTCTCCCTTGAGCAACCAGCGCACAGACGAGTACGGCGGCAGCCTGGAAAACCGCATGCGCTTCCTGCTGGAAGTGGTGGAAGCGGTTCAGAGCGAGTGGCCCGGGGATAGGCCCCTCTGCGTGCGGCTCTCCGCTGTGGATTACCTGGAAGGCGGGCTGACCATCACGGACACCGTGGAGATCGCCAAAGCGCTCAAGGCCAAGGGTGTTGACCTGCTGGACATAAGCAGCGGCGGGATTCTCTCCGCGCGCATTGAAACCGGCCCCGGCTACCAGGTTCCCTTTGCCGAAGCAGTGAAGAAAGGGGCGGGAATCCCAACCATCGCCGTTGGGTTAATCACCAGCCCAGAGCTGGTCCAGGAGATCCTGGCAAACGGGCGGGCAGATTTCGTCGCTTTGGGCAGGGAGCTTCTGCGCAATCCCTACTGGGTGCTTGAGGCTAAGAAGGAGCAGGAGCTCTGGCCCGAGCAGTACCACAGGGCGCTGCCCACAGACTGAAAGAACGGGCAGGGAGTCGTTCGCTTGTCGAGAATAGGACAGTGGACAGGCAGTCCAGTGCATACTTCGTGCGGAGGGATTCGGATATGATCGATCTATTCCAAGCGGCGGTCCCCAAGTTGGGGCCTGAGCTGGATCCGGGGTTCAGGCCTGCTTCTTTGTGGAACAGAGCCTTTGCTGCAGCTGTGCGGGAGTCGGGACAGGCGGTGCCCTTTGCCCTGGCCCTGGAACGGGATGGTGGACAGGTTTCTGTGTACCGAACTCAGCTCTTCCCTTCGGGTCAGAGGCCGGAGTGGGATGCTGCTAACTGGCTTTATGTGGAGCGGCTCGTCAAGTGCCTGCTCTGGATGAGGGGCGGCTGGAAGATCATCGCGGGCGGCTCTGAGTATATCGGCCAGAAGCTGAAAGAGGCCTATGCTCCCGGAGGCCTGCGCGCTTTTGATCAGGAGTTTATGGGCGGGGTTTACGAGCGGCCCTTTACGGTGGAAGTGGTTGGCTTGGATGAGGTGCCAGAACCCTTTGAGAAGACCGAAAGGGTGGGAGGCCACTTCGAGGGATGCCGCATCGGCTTTGATGCTGGGGGCAGTGACCGGAAGGTGGCAGCCTTGATCGACGGCGAGGTTGTCTTCGCCGACGAGACGGTCTGGCATCCCAAACTTGCCGAAGACCCTGAGTACCACTTCGATGGTATTATGGACTCGCTGCGGAGAGCAGCGGCCCATCTCCCCCGCGTGGATGCCTTAGGGGTCAGTTCCGCTGGCATCTACATTAACAACCGCACCATGGTGGCTTCGCTGTTCCTGAAGGTGCCGCAGGGTCTATTTGATGCCAAGGTGAAGGATATCTACCTGAGGGCGGCTCAGGAGTTAGGGAACGTTCCAGTAGATGTCCGCAACGACGGCGATGTGACTGCTCTAGCGGGCGCTTCTGCCCTCGGTGACACCAGGGTCTTGGGAATCGCCATGGGCACAAGCGAGGCTGCGGGTTTTGTGGATGCTGCAGGCTCGCTGACGGGCTGGCTCAACGAGCTCGCCTTCGTACCTGTAGACTACAACCCCCAGGCCATGGTGGATGAATGGTCTGGCGACTACGGCTGCGGTGTGAAATACTTCTCACAGGACGGCGTCATCAAGCTGGCTCCCGCGGCCGGCATCGAGCTGGCTGGGGATCTCACACCTGCCGAGAAGCTGAGTACCGTTCAGAAGCTTCTCGCCGACGGGCACCCCGGCGCGCGGAAGATTTTTGAAAGCATCGGCCGCTACCTGGGGTACGCCGCTGCACACTATGCCAATTTCTACGACATCAAGCACATCTTGATCCTTGGACGGGTAACCTCAGGGGAGGGAGGAGTGCTGATCCAGGAGAAAGCGGCTGAGGTTCTGCAGGCTGAGTGTCCGGAGCTGTCGCACATCCAGTTCCACCTGCCGGGGGAAAGCGACCGGCGCGTCGGCCAGGCTATTACTGCAGCTGGACTGGTACCCCTTGCCTAACTGTGAACAACTGTCAAGCTCCAAATGAACGAAACGAGCGGGCCAACAAGGCCCGCTCTGTCCATTGTTTCACTCTCTGTTCATGGTCAGAACAAGACGAACTCGATCCAGTACGCAATCAGGCCTATGATCAGGGCGGGGATACTGGTGATCAGCGTTGCCCAGAACGCAGAGCGCTTGTCGATCGCGATCAGCGGGAACAGGGCGTCCCCGTCTTGGGAAATGGCGTTGGCCAGCACCGCCGCAAACGGTACCAGTCCTTTTGTAAAGAGGCTCACAAAGATGATCTGCGGGCCGCAGCCGGGAATCACTCCGATCAGCACGCCCACCAGGACTGCCAGCAGACCGGTCTGGGAGAGGAACCCGGCCATCACTGCTTCTCCAGCGGCATGGCTGCCGCCGCCGAGGAAGAAGACGAAGAGCTCGTAGACCAGGTAGGCAGCAAACACCCAGGTGCCAACAAAGGCCGTTTCCTGTGCGTTGTGGATGAGGGTTTCCTTGATACTGGCCAGCTTCATCTCCGATTCTTCATGCGTGTCCGCGACCATAAACTTCTTGCTGAACAGCATCATCAAGATGGAGAAGGCCGTTCCCACCAGTCCCAGCACCAACCCTAGGTTGGGGACAAACAGGCCGTCGATGTCCACCTGGAAGATATCGAGGATACCCAACAGAAGGCCAACAGCGATGAATGCCCAGTAGAAGATGTAAGCGCTGTGGGTGAGTTTGTAGCCGAAGGACTGGGGCGATTGGTGCCCCTTGACTTCGTGGTGCAGGATGAGGTCGATTTCATCGCCTTCCGCGTGGCCGATATGGTGCCAATGCTCATGGTCGATGCCGGTTTCGCTCTCGAAAATGCTGTGATCCATGGCCTCGTGGGCTTCTTTTTCCCGCTTTCGATGCTCTTGAGCTGCTTCGAACTTGGCAATGAGGCGCTCACCCAGGGGGAAGAGATCAACGATGTAACCTATGGCAATGGCCAGGACGAAGTTTATTGCTGACACTAGGACAAACTGTTTTGGCATGACGGTCATGAAGACAAAGGCCGAATCGCCCATGGTGGCGATCAGGGCTGCGATAACTGTGCCGAAGCTGACAATGCGCCGGGGAAAGAGGGGCATAAGGAAAATGGCCCCGCCGCAGCCCGGGGTCAGGCCGAGGAAGGCCCCGATGATCGGCTGGAACCTCTTTGCGTTCTCGATTTTCTTAACCAAGCGTCCACTGAGCAGGTAGTCCACGTAACCGAACAGGAGCAGGACAGCTCCAACAAAGGCTGTGACCTGCACAAAGGCACTCTCAGCGCTTTGAGCGATGATCTGCAGCACTTCCGCGAACATGTTTGTCACCTCTGGCCGCCGCGGCAGGCCGCAACGATGGCCCGGATCGCATCGGGATCAACGAACTGGTGGAAGTCCTGGGCATCCTGAGCGCCCATTTCCACCTGCGACGCCGGTTTCATTTTCGAAGCCACCTTGGTGCGGCTGCTGGTGTGGATCTCCTTGATGGGCAGCTTGAGCAGCTCATGAACATTGTGGGGTCGCACGCCTCCGCCGGGCATGATCGAGATGCGCCCAGCGGCCAGCTCGATCAGTTCCTCAAGGAGGGGCATGCCTTCAAGGGCTGTCTGCCGCTGGCCGGAGGTCAGCAGGCGGTCCACCCCTAGGTCGATCAGAGCATGCAGCGCCTGGTACGGATCGCGCGCCACATCAAAGGCGCGGTGGCATGTCACTTCCAGTCCCAGGCTTTTGGCCAGCTGGACTAGGCGGGACATGGCGAGATAATCCAGCTGCCCGTCCGCACTCAAGACGCCGAACACCACACCCTGGGCACCTAGATCCGCGGCGATGCGGATATCTTCTTCCATTTCGGCGATCTCCTCATGGTTATAGAGGAAATCACCTCCCCGGGGGCGTATCATTACCATGGTCCCGAGGTGGCCCAGGGCGGCACTCCTTTTGATCAGGCCGTAGTTGGGCGTAGTACCTCCGGCGCCGGGGTCGGAGCATAGTTCCACGCGTTGCGCGCCTCCCGCGCGTGCCCGGAACACGTCTTCCAGATTGAAGCAGACGACTTCTACTAAGATATCCATGGGGCAGCTGCTCCTTTCCAGACCAAAGCAGCCTCACCGAGGTTTGGCAAGGCTGTTTGAGGCTGTCTATGGAAGCAGCGGTTTACTGCTCGCCTTCCAGCAGAGCCTGCACTCGGTCAACTACTTCCTGAGAAGTCAACTCGGCAATCTTGGCCCAAAAGCTCTCTGTGGCAGAACCAATAAACTCACTGACTATTTTCGTTCCTCTGCTGTTCCAGATGGTCAACTTGGGACGGTCACCTTGATCACGGAGCCGGACGAAAAAGTCGCCAGCCTTGAACATAGTGCTCAACTTAATTACCTCCCCTCAGCAATCTAAATACCTCTTGTGTCTTGGAAACTCCTGCCGGTCAGGCAGCTTTTCTTAACAGATAAGACACGCTCTGAGCGTTTAAATTTGGTAAAATTGAGGGACATTAACCCTGAAGGGACGACCTGGATGTTTAGTGAACTCGGCAGGGCTTCGCTGCTCATCTTCTTAGCAGAGTTGGGGGACAAAACACAGCTTCTCGCGATGGCCTTCGCCCTGCAGTACTCCGTGCGTGAGGTGCTGCTTGGTGTGGCCTTGGGGTCCCTGCTCAACCACGGGTTAGCCGTGATCATCGGCTCCTACCTGGCTTATCTAATTCCCCTGTCTGCCGTAAGGCTGGGATCTGCCCTGCTTTTTATTGTGTTTGGCCTCTGGAACCTTTGGTCAAAAGAGGAAGAGTTGGATCAAAATCACAAGGCGCTGGGCAGCCCTGTAGTCGTGGTTGCCCTGGCCTTTTTCTTGGGCGAACTGGGGGACAAGACCCAGCTTACAGCCATCGCCCTCGCTTCTAACGCGGTTTACCCCGCCGCGGTCCTTGCCGGCACAGTGCTGGGCATGGTCCTCACCAGCCTGGGCGGCATCTATGTAGGTACCAAACTGGGCGACCGCATCCCTGAACTGGCCCTGAAGCTTATCTCCAGCTATGTGTTTATAGGTTTCGGCATCTTCCACCTGATCCAGACCGTGCCGCGGCACCTGTTGACTCCGGTGAATACAGCGGCCGCACTTGCCGCTTTGGGGTCTGCTGTCCTGTTTCGCAGTGTTCAGCTGTGGAGGCAGCACGGCCTAGGCAGCCGGGGCGGAGAGATGAAAAACGTCGCCCGGCAGCTCCAGGCCCTGGACCGCCTGCTTGGCGAAATCTGCTTGGGCGAAGAAGACTGCCGGGCGGAACACTGCCCGGTGGGCTACTGCAAGAAGCTGGTCAGAGATGAATTGAACGGCTCCAGGGACAAAAAACGCCGCCAGGTGGTGCAGCCTTTTGCACGGCGGGGCCAGCAGTTTGACCGGCGCAAGCTGGAGCAGGCCCTGGCGGTGCTGGAGACAGCTGGCTTTGATCAGGAACTGTACAGAGAACTGAAGACCAATCTGGAGAAGCTCCTGCGCCCGGTCTAATCCTCGCCGAGGATGCGGATCTCCGGTTCAAGACGCACTCCAAACTTCTCCCATATTTCAGACTGAATGGCCGCGATCAGATCGAGGAAATCTTTGGCCTTGGCTTCTCCCGTCTTTACGATAAAGCCGGCATGCTTGGTCGATACTTCGGCACCGCCGATGCGCAGGCCTTTCAGCCCGGCTTTTTCGATGAGCGGCCCCACATAGTGGTCAGGCGGGCGCTTGAAGGTGCTCCCCGCGCTGGGGAGTTCCAGCGGCTGCTTGCTGCGGCGCTGGTGCTGAAGTTCATCCATCTTCTGCCGGATTGCGGCCCGGTCCTTTGGAACGAGTTCCAATTCGACTCGAGTAATGATGGGCATGCTGGCTTCCTTCTGGAAACGGCTCGTCCTGTAAGCGAAGCTCAGTTCGCTGCGGTCCCAGGTTTTGACCTCTCCATCCTGGACAAGCTGTGCCGAACGTACCAATGGCCCGATCTCACCGCCGTATGCTCCGGCGTTCATGAAGGAGGCGCCGCCAAGCCCGCCGGGGATGCCCACCGCGAACTCCAGCCCGCTGAGGCTGTACTGCAGGGCGAGTTTGCTGAGGGAGCTCAAAAGGCAGCCGGTGGTGGCGGTGAGCACCTGACCATCCACCCTGGCCTTGGCAAAGGGCGCAGCGATCTGGATCACTACTCCCCGGATGCCGCCGTCCCGGATCAGGAGGTTGGTGCCGTAACCGATCACCGTCAAGGGGTAGTTGTGCTCAAGGGCGAAGCGCTGAGCCTGAACCACCTCATCGAGGTTAGATGGCTGAATGAAAAAATCGGCAGGCCCGCCCACGCCAAGGGAAGTGAGATTGGCGAGGGGGTAGTTGCGCAGGAACATTCTGCCGCCTCCTGTCTCGGCCGTAATCATGTATATTCTACCACAAAAGCTTATTGAGGTCTGTTGTGTTTTATGAACAGGGAAGGATTCAGCCAGAAGTCTGCTACCTTGGAGCGGCTCCAGGCAATACCGTTGGTGCGCGGCCAAGCGTTGGCCGGCAGGTCTGCTTTGCGCAGTTCGAAATGGAGATGGGCGGCAAAGGCGTTATTTGGGCCGCGGCCCACAGTGCCGATGGGCTGGCGGCGGTAGATGCGGTCACCCTTGGCCACATAGCGCTGATCCAGGTGGGCGTACTGGGACCAGATGAACGCTGATTCGGAGATGGCATGCCTGATCAGGATCACGTTGCCCATGGCCGTATTCCAGCCGGAGAATACCACTTCTCCGTTGGCTACGGCATAGACTGTTTCGCCCTGGTCGCCGTTGCCAGCGCCAGGGATGTTCCAGTCTTCCCCTGGATGGTAGGAGTTGCTGTAGCTGCTCCAGTCTAAGAAGGCGTAGCCTGTGACAGCCCAACCCCGGCCATCTCGGTCGCCGACAGGAAAGTCGAAGCCATCGACAAGCCATACGGCGCCAGGTTCTTCCGTCAGCTGGTCAGGAAAGAGGCATCCTGTGGAAAAAAGGGCCGTCAGCAGGCACAGCGCAAGCAGGCAGCATTTTCTAGTCAAGAAAGATTCCCCCTTTTGTGGTAAGATCATTTTAAAGGACGAGGGGGAAACAGGCACGAATGGTGATTGCTGCCAGGAGTGCCGCTGCGATGGAGGAGTCGTCAATGAGAAAAAACATATGTTCACTTCTGCTCTGTCTCTGCTGCTTCGTTATATGGGCGGGCGCTGCTGGTGCTCAGGGAACTCAGGTGATGCTGGGCCCGGGGCAGGAGCTGCGCATCTCTCTCCCATTGGAGCAGGGCAAGAGTTATGAGATAAGCATGTATGTGCGCACGACTGTGCCCCATGCGCTCGCGACCATGACCCTCCAGCTTGTTGGTGACAACGGCCAGGTGCTGGAGGAGAGGGCAGCCCAAAGCGCGCTGGACGCCGAGGGCGGCTGGACCATTCTCGGGTTTGCCCATGTGCCCATACCCCTCAAGTCTGGACGCTGGGAACTCGTGGTCACTGCCGATCAGCCGGGCGTCTATTTCTGGCAGAATCTCAGCGTACTGCGCTCCTATGACGAGTCGCGGGAAACCATCGCCTACGTGGTTGAGCCGAAGCCGGCCCCGGTGCAGCCGGCTGAAGATGAGTTCGAGGAGAAACAGCCGGAATTCTACACCGGCTTGGTGGTTGATGCCAGGCATCTCGAGGTGCGCAGGGGGATCAGCCCGCGGATCTACAGTGAGTCTGGACAGCTGATCTACGGCGGTGTTCTAGCTCCCCAGGAAGTGGTGCAGGAACGGGGAGTGGTGGGCTATGGCTCAGAGCTGACCCCGGAGCTGCTGCAGCGCCTCCAGATCAGCCCTGACGATCCCTATGTGAACCCTCTGATTATCAAGGCCATCGGTGTGGCGGATGCGGCCAAAACAGGCGTCTACATCAGCGCAGAAGACACGGAGCGGATCCTTCAGGCCATGGCTAGGTACGACTTTTTCGCCCGCTACGCGGTGATCTTTTTGGTCAACTAACAGAAGCACTCGGAAGCAACAGGGGGAATAGTGAATATGCAGGATTTGTTACATGCACTGTACGAGCGTCTGCAGAACTTGGATCCAGCCAACCTGCGGGTAACAGTCGGTTTTGACGGTTTCGTCGATGAGATCGTTGATGCGGTGGATCGCAGGACTTCCTTCGCTGAATATACACCCATGACGAAGATGGAGCAGTTCGGCCGGCGCATCCTAGAAGCGGCAGGCCTGAGCACCAACATTGAGCTGGTGCCAAAGGGGATCAAGCTCGGTGGAAATGGGCCGATCATGGCAAACGCCCTGGTAAAGTGCGGAGTCCGGGTGACTTACATGGGATCTCTTGGCATCCCCAACATCCACCCGGTCTTTGCAGAACTGGTTGAAGGCTGCACCCGGGCCTACTCCCTGGCAGAACCTGGGCATACCGATGCCGTGGAGTTTGCTGACGGGAAGATCATGCTCGGCAAAATGGAAGGCCTGCACTCAGTGACGTGGGCTGCCCTCAAAGACGCGGTGGGAGAGAAAGAGCTGAAAAGGGCCTTCACCGACTGCGACCTTGCTGCGACGATCAACTGGACGATGACTCCCCACATGCATGAGATCTGGAACGGCCTACTCAATCTGCTCAGCCCTAGAGAAGACGGGGTGAAGCCCTTCCTGTTCATCGACCTTTGCGACCCGGGCAAGCGGGAACCCGGGGACATTTTGGAGGCTTTGGATGCTGTTGCGGAGTTCTCCAGGTTTTACCGGGTGATCTTGGGCCTGAACCGCAAAGAGGCATCAGAGGTGGCAAAGGTGCGGCGGCTCCGTCTGAGCAGGGCGCCGGAAGAAGCCGGTTTGGAGGAGATCGTGAGGGCACTTGGGGAAGATCTGGGCCTGTGGTGCGTCCTGGTGCACCCGGTAGCCGAGGCTGGCGCCTATCTGGAGGGGTGCTATCACCACGTGTTGGGCCCCTTTACGGCCAGGCCGCGCCTGACCACAGGGGCCGGCGACAACTTTAACGCTGGCTTTTGTCTGGGATTGATGCTAGAGTTAGAAGTGGAGCAGTGCTTGGCCTTGGGCAAGGCTGTCTCTGGTTTTTATGTCCGCCAGATGCGCAGCCCCGCCTGGGACGAGCTGCTGGCCTTTGTGGCCCTTTGGGCCCAGAGGCACGGTACAGAGTTTTAGCAGAGAAGCTGGAGGGGTAAGCAGTGCTCAGCATGCAAGTACGCAGAAACGTCAGTTTGATCCTCTTGGTCGGCCTCCTTATAGTCACCGGTGTGGTCTGGTCCATGGGCAGTCAAGCAGAAGGCTTGAAGGACGGCGTTTACTTCGGCCAAGCCCAGGGCTTTGCCGGAAACGTGGGGGTAGACGTGACCATCAGCGGCGGCAGGATCGCCAAGATCGAAGTCAGGCCGCATGATGAGACTCCGTTCGTCGCCGGACCGGCCATTGAAAAGCTGGTACAGACCATCGTGGAGACGCAGAACACAGATACCGACATCGTCACAGGCGCAACCTACACCAGCAAGGCACTCATCGCCGCCGTTAAGCAGGCCGTACGCAAGGCAGAAGGCTTTAAGGACGGAGTGTATAAGGGCAGCGCTGAAGGCTTTGGCGGCACAGTGACCGTGGAGGTTACGGTGGCCGGCGGGGCTATCGCCAAGGTTGCGGTCCTGGAGAACAACGAGACTCCTTCCATCGCTGAAAATGCCATCAAGCAGATTCCGGAAGCCATCGTCGCCCAGCAGTCCTGGGAAGTCGATGTGGTGAGCGGTGCCACTTACACCAGCAAGGCGATCATGGCCGCCGTGGAAACAGCGCTCAGCGGCGAGTAACTTGCACTGATACTTCGCTTCGTCCCGGGCATACTAGGGGTATAAGCAAAGGAGCTGGTTGCTATGCCTAGTCTGTCGCAGATGCGCATGGTAGGACAGACCTGCAGCGCCTACGAGGCGGAAGCGGAAGAAGCGGAGCGGAGCTGTGAAACCTGCGTGCACTGGGCCGGCGAAGAAGAAGACTGCATCCTGGACATATTCTGGGAGCAGCTCACCAATCTCGATCAAACCTAAAGAAAAAGCCTTTGGTTAACTAGGGTTAGCCAAAGGCTTTTCTCTTGTAGAAAAAGCCGAGCAAAAGGTGTATGATCATTTGGGGAGTGATCAACTTAGTATGGCTCAGATCGGCCTCTTTGATATCGTCGGCCCCATCATGGTGGGGCCATCTAGTTCCCATACAGCAGGTGCCGTGCGCCTGGGCTTGGCCGCCAGGAGGATCTTGGGTTCTGAAGTGCAGCGAGCCCAGATCGAGCTCCACGGCTCTTTTGCCGCGACTTACTGGGGGCACCGCACCGATGTAGCCTTGGTTGCCGGTCTGCTCGGCATGGGCATGGATGATGAGCGGATCCCTGAGGCCTTGGAGCTGGCTGCAGCGAGCGGCCTGGAGTACACCTTCGCCGCTGCAGATCTGGGTGATGTCCATCCCAACTCGGTGCGCCTGCAGGTAGAAGGCTCCGCCGGCTCGATCACGCTCTGCGGTTCTTCCATCGGCGGCGGGAGGATCAACATCTTTGAACTCAACGGTTTTGAGGTCTCCCTGGACGGTACTTATTCGGTGCTCCTAACCAGGCACCGCGATGCCCCCGGGGTGATCGCTGAAGTGACCAAGGTGCTTGCTGTGCACGGGATTAACATCGCTTTCCTCAACGTCAGCCGCAAAGCCCGCGGCTTTGAGGCCCTGCTGGTTGCCCAGACAGATGATCCCATTCCCGATCTGGCTGTTGAGCATGTCCGGCGTGTTTCCCAAGTGCTGGCAGTGCGGACTCTGCCTTGTTTCTAGGAGGATGGCTGTGCAGATCACGAGTGCTCGTGAATTGATGGAGCTCTGCGCCGAGCGGCAGCAGAACCTCGCAGAGGTTGTTGCCGCTTACGCGGCGTTTCGCAGCAGCACAACCGTGGAGGCGGTGCGGGAGCGCATGCGCGACTCCCTGGCTGTCATGCGCGCTTCCGTGGAAAGGGGCCGCAGTGATGGGGGGCACTTGAGCCGCCTGATCAGCGGTTACGGACGGCTTTTTGCCCAAGCTGAACAGGAAGGCCGCCTTTTGGGAGGGCCGCTCTTCAAAAAGTCGCTCCTCTATTCGCTTTCAGTAAGCCAGTGCAACGCCAGCCTCGGCCGGATCGTGGCCTGCCCCACTGCGGGCAGCTGCGGAGTGGTGCCTGGGGCACTGCTTGCCGCTGCGGAGGAACTTGAGAGCAGTGACGAGGCGATCATCGACGCCCTGCTGGTCATGGGCGGAGTGGGAGTCGTTTCTGCATCCCAGGGCCCCATCAGCGGCGCAGAAGGAGGCTGTCAGGCAGAATGCGGTGTAGCTTCGGCCATGGCAGCGGGTGCAGTTGTCTATCTCGCCGGTGGTTCGCCCGAGCAGGTGTTTGCCGCTGCTTCCCTGGCTCTCCAGAGTCACCTGGGCTTGGTCTGCGACCCTGTGGCTTCCTTGGTCGAGGTTCCCTGCGTTACGCGCAATGCCTCCTCGGCGGCCGTTGCCCTGGCCGCGGCGAACATGGCCCTGGCGGGGATTCCCTGCGTGGTGCCTTACGATGAGGTAGTGGGGGCGATGAAAGCCATCGGCCGCGCACTGCCTGAGAGCCTGCGCGAGACATCCATGGGAGGCCTTGCTGCAACGCCTACGGGCAGGAGGTTGGCCCGGGAGATGCGCGAGAAGTACCGCTTGTAGCAAAAAAAAGATCCAGCCAAGTTGGCTGAATCGCTGCAGGCAATAAAATGGCGGAACCGACGAGACTCGAACTCGCGATCTCCGGCGTGACAGGCCGGCGTGTTAACCAACTACACCACGGTTCCGTGCAATAGTATTATACCCGCTTATTGCAGGTTGAGCAAGTCTTTTTCGGAGGATGGAAGGAAGAGAATATGCGTCATCGAGGAGTCATCATTGAGAAAAACGCCCAGGAGGTTTTAGTCCAGATCGAGGATCCCGCGAAGACCTGCGGCAGCTGCCGGGGCTGTGTGCGCATGCTGCCTCCTAAGAGTACCGATGAGTATTACGTGGTGCGGACGAAGGATCCGGCGGGCAAGTACCAAGTGGGCGATGAGGTTATCCTGGACGGCCAGATGCGGCCGTTCGTAAGGGCGTTGGGTGTTCTCTACGGCCTGCCCTTTGCCTGCCTATTTCTGGGGTACGGCGCAGGGCGGCTGTGGTCTGGGAGCGATTCCATAGGCGGAGTTGGGGCGGTGATCGGACTGCTCCTGGGAGCGGCCGCGGCGAGACTGATCGCCCGCCGCATACTGAAGCAAGAACCTGAGTTTACGATCGTGGCAAGAGCTTGTTCCTGAACAAGGGGGTAGGAGCATGTCATTGGTCATTGCGGACGTCACCAAGCGCTTCCGGGATGTCAAGGCAGTCGATCAGCTCAGCTTCACAGTCCGGGAAGGCGCACTGTTCGGTTTTCTCGGGCCGAACGGGGCCGGGAAGACTACCACAATGAGGGTCATCCTGGGGATCATCAAATCCGATGAAGGTACGGTTACGTGGAAAGGAAAGGATTTCGGTCGCTGGGGAACAGGCTTTTACGGCTATCTTCCGGAGGAGAGGGGGCTGTACCCCAAGATGCGGGTGGCTGAGCACCTGGAGTTCCTGGGGCGCATCCACGGGCTGGACAAGCAGAAGGCAAGACGCGAGACTTCTCGCTGGCTGGAACGTTTCGAGCTCGGCGATTTGGGAAGTAAGCGCGTTGAGGAGCTGTCCAAAGGCAACCAGCAGAAGGTACAGGTGATCGGGACCATGCTCCATGACCCTGAGCTCATCATCTTGGACGAGCCCTTTTCTGGCTTGGACCCGGTCAACTCTGCGCTGCTGAAAGACGTGCTGCTGGAGGCCCATGACCGGGGGAAAACCGTAATCTTTTCCAGCCACCGCATGGACCAGGTGGAGGAGATCTGCCAGGACATTGCCCTGATCAACCGGGGCCGCCTGCTGCTGTACGGCAACCTCAAGCAGATCAAGAAATCCATGGGGCGCCAGATCCTGCGGCTCAGCTTGGAGGGGAACACCGATTTCTGGGCCCGGATCCCCGGTCTGCACCTTCTGCAGGAGCGCGCCGATTACCTCGAATTTCGACTGGACGAAGGGGTGGACGCCAACCGAGTGCTGGCCGAGGCCATGGAAGCAGGGCAGGTCATCCGCTTCGAGCTGGTGGAACCCTCACTGGATCAAATCTTTGTGGAGAAAGTGGGTGAGGGGGCATGAGCGTGATCCCGGTCCTGGTGAAAAGGGAGTTCACAACCCGCGTCAAGGGTACAGCATATATCCTGACCACCGTTGTCGGCGTGCTCGTGTTTATCGGCCTTTCTTTCCTGCCTCCTATCATGGAAAGGCTGTCCAGCAGTATTGCACCTAAGCATATCGAGCTCGTGGTGCTCGATCAGGGAATTGAGTCCAGCCACCTGCCCTTCCTTTTGCAGCTCAGCCAGGAGCGGGAGGATTTGACCATCCGCGACGCAAGCGGGCTCGACGAGCGGGCCGCCTACGCCATGGTATTGGATGAGAACCTCTCTGGGCTCCTTCTGATCGACGGTCCGCTCTGCACCTTGGTTACGCCGGACAGCAAGAACGTGGTCCTCAATGAGGAAATCGAGAACGTAGTCAATCAGGCTGCCACCCTGTGGAGAGCAACCCAGTTGGGGCTGACCCAGGACGAGATGCAGAGCTTGTTCCATGCCGTGGACTTCCGCATCCGCGAGGTCGCACCGGAGCAGGAGGACGGCAGAGAAGTGGACCAAGTGGCTCAAACCCAGGCCATGGTGCTGGCCTACTTCCTTTTGTTTATGATCTACATGGCTCTGATCCTCTACGGCAACATGGTGGCCTCAGGCGTAGCTGAAGAGAAAAGCTCCCGGATCATGGAAGTCATGGTTTCCACCGTGAAGCCTGTGGAGCTGATGTTCGGCAAGATCATCGGCGTAGGCGCACTGGGGCTGATGCAGTTCTTTATCTGGATCAGCACCGGCCTCGTGATGACTTTCTTGGGAAGAACGTCCTTCCTCGGAGGGCTTCTGGGTGTTGCCGAGCCCCTGCGGGCTGTTCCCCTGGGCGGCATACTCTGGTTCGGGCTCTACTTCCTCTTGGGTTACTTCTTCTACGCCTCGATCTTTGCTGCTGCGGGCGCACTGGTCTCCCGGGTAGAGGAAGTGAGCCAGGTGGTGAGCCTGCTCATGATGTTTATCATGGTAGGTTTCTTTGGCGCCTACTTCTCTTTCCTCAACCCAAACAGCAGTTTTGCCGTAACAACGTCCCTCATCCCCTTTACTGCGCCCATGGTCATGTTCGCGCGGATCATGCTGGCTGATCCGCCTCTGGTGCAGGTTGCGGCCTCAGTGGTGATCATGCTGCTCGCCATCGCCGTGGGCACCTGGCTGTCCTCCAAGATTTACCGGATCGGCATCTTGCTGTACGGTAAGAGGCCCAGCCTCGGCCAGGTGGCCAGATTCCTGAAGGGCTAGGGATGGGCATGCGGATCGGCCCCGAAAACCTGGAACACTACTTGGCCGGGCTCCATGGGGGCCGTCAGGTGCTGGCTGGAGTGATCCAGCGGATTACCTCCGCTTCAGTCTTCCTGCGCAGCGGTCAGGTTGAGGTCGAACTGCCTTTGGCTGCGATCAGTGCGGAGCTGAGGGACGCGCTGCGGGAAGGCCTCCCCGTCGAGCTCCACAGGGAACAGGGAGTGCTCGTACTCAAAGTGGTCACAGCTGTTCAGGAACCTGCTGGGCGGGAGCAGCCAGTTCGGGCGCCCCAGACCCTGGAAGAAGCCCTGCTGGCCTTAGACATCCGGCCGTCAGGTGAGGCGCAGCTGGCCGCGAAAGCCCTCCTCGAAGCAGGGCTGCCCCTGCAGAAGGATTTCCTGAGAGTGCTCCTGCCCTGGGCCGAGCGGGGCAGACTGGAAGAGGCACTCCAGCTCCTCCAGACGGGGTTTCCCGTCACGGCGGAACTTGTGGAGCTCGCTGGTGAGCTGAGCGAAAGGCCCGCCGATCAGGCAGTGCCAGCGGAGATTGCCCCAGAGCTGCCGGAAGAACTGGAGGAAGCCCTGCGCTATCCGAGCCTGCGCAGCCGCAGCGCAGTGAACGGTCGGCAGGCAGAAGGACGGGTCTTCAGAGCCTTGGCCCGCCTGCTGGCTGAGGAAAAGCTCCTAACTGCGCTCATACCCTCCAACCGCGGGGGAGAAGAACGGGAGTTCATCTTCTTCCTGCCCTTCCTGCGGGGAGAAGACCTCCACGCTGCATGGGTAAGGGTTGGGCGCGAGGGGGAGGAGTCCCCAGAAGATGAGCGGGAGAAATCGTTCCGGCTTGAGCTGCTGCTGCCCACGGATGCCTTTGGCCTTGTGCGGGCAGAGCTCTTTGTCCAGGGGCAGAAGGTGCGCCTGCACCTGGCCGCAGAACGGGGCGAAGAGAGCCTTTCCGGGCAGGCGGATGAGCTTCGGGCCGAGCTTTTGGAGGCGGGCTGGCAGCTCAGCGAAGTGAAGGTAGGTGAACTGGAGCAGTGCGCAAAGCCGTCGCTTTACGCTATGATCGCCAGGTAAACCAAGCTCCAGAAGTGGTGGCCGCTGGTCAGGGCCTGGTCGCCGAGCGGCTTCTGGAGATCGCCAAAGCCCACGGAATCCCCCGCCATGAAGACCAGGAACTGGTGGAGGCTCTCCTCAAGGTGCCTGTTGGCGCGGAGATCCCTCCTGGGCTCTATGAGCTGGTAGCCCGGGTTTTGGCCTTTGTTCTTCGCATGGAAGAGCAGGAAGGCAAAAAGCAGGAGCGGGCTTGACATCCAGCCCAGGGGTCTTTATAATAAACATTGTCTGGGCGGCGTAGCTCAGTTGGTCAGAGCATACGGTTCATACCCGTAGTGTCGCTGGTTCGAATCCAGCCGCCGCTACCATAACCCAGCTTACAAAACCCTACACATTCCTGTAGGGTTTTTTGCTGTCTTCGAATTGTTTAGATAATTTGAGTCTGGGCTCTGCTGTCTTCGACAGAGGGGCTGCTTCCATTCCTGTTATGCTTGAGAGCAGTAACGGGATGGAGATGATCTTGTGTCCAGGATTGTATCGCAATCTCTGCGTTTCCACGATGATCGGTTAGGCCTTGGGCAGCTGGTGGCCCGCTATGCGCATTCTCCCCCCGCTTGGTTCCTTTTAGGCTACCTGCTGGGCAGGAGCCCCATTTTCGGCGAAGCCTGGCCTTTTGGGCTGGCCTATGCTGCCGTCTGGCGGGGAGAAGAGAAACACAGGGCGTTCCTGCCGTTCTTGGGGGCAGTTTGGGGTCTCACTGCTGCCTTGGGGTTTGAAGGAGCCGTGCCCTACTATGCGGCCCTGGCCATAATCACCCTGGTGCCCGCCACCAGCAGACGGGCGGGCAGCTGGCTGCTCATCGGTGCCCTGGCCGTGAAGGCGGCTGTGCACTATCTGCTGCACCCTATGCCCATCGTGTTCATCGTGGCTCTGCTGGAATGCGCTTTCGCTGTGTTCACCTACGGCCTGCTCAAAACGGTTGTGGAGCGCTGCCTCGGCCGGCAGCTCGCGCACCAAGAGCTCTATGTCTTCTTCGTGACTCTGACCTTGATCCTCTCTCTGGACTGGTCTTGGGGCGGTATCTCCCTGCGGCTGTTTCTCGCCTGCTGGCTCTTGGTGCTGGCGGCCAAGGTCGGGGGCCTGGGCCTATCCTGCCTGGTGGGGCCCTCCCTGGCTCTTCTCCTGCTCTTGCTTGGGGAGTCAACAGCCCTCGTCCTGCTGATCGTCGCGGCCAGCTTGCTCACAGGATTCCTGCACCGGTTCGGCTGGGGCCCCTATCTCAGCGTCCTACTCGCCTGGGTGTTCGCTGTCCCTCCGCCGGTGAACGAGGTCAGCCTGCAGTGGCTCTTTGTGCTTTGGGCAGCTGTCTGGCTTGCTGGCAAGGTGCCCAAGGCTTGGCTGGATGCTCTTGCTCGCATCGTGCCTGGGACAGAAGCCCACAAGCAGCAGAGCAAGGGCCATGATCAGCACCTCAAGCTGGTGCTGGATCAGAAGATCGACAGCTACCTCACGGTCTTTGAGGAAGTGCAGAGCACCCTGTGCGAGAGCGGCAATCCCCTCTTCCAGAACCAGATGCAGGGTCTGGCCGAACTGCTCAAGGCCATGAAAACCTCGTTCGGACCGGAAGCCCACTTTACCAGGGAACTGGAGGAAAGGCTGCTCAACCAGTTTGCCGGCGAAGACCTGGCGTACATAACCGCACTGCAGTGTCTGGACGGGTTTGACATCTACGGCGCGCGGCGCAGCCCCTGCGCCAGCAGGTGTTTCTGCCAAGAGGTGGCTGCCTACTGCAGCGGCACCATCGCTTCACAGCGCTATGCCGTGGTGAGCAGCTGCGGTGCCTCGGGAGCCTGCGGCTTTCAGATTTCCCCATCGCCCGCATACCGGGTGGAGATCGGGCGGGCCTCTGTGGCCAGCAGCGGCATCTCCGGGGACAGCCAGATCAGTTTTGAAATATCCTTCAGCAAGGTGGCCATCGTCCTCAGCGACGGCATGGGGGTGGGCGCGAAGGCTCAAAGGGAGAGCAGTGTGGCTCTGCGCCTGCTTGAGGGGATGGTCAAGGCGGGCTATGAGCTGAGCACCGCTGTTTCATTTATCAACCGCCTGCTTCTCATGCGCAATCAGGATGAGATGTTTGTCACCATAGACCTGGTTGTCGTAGATCTGTTCACCGGGCTGCTCGAATTTGTGAAGGTTGGTGCGGCGCCCAGCTTTATCAAGCGGGGCAGGGAGGTGGAGATGGTCCACAACCGCACCCTGCCCGTGGGCGTGCTGGAACAGGTGGAAGTGGAAGCCGATAGGAGAACGCTGAGGGAAGGCGAACTCTTGATCATGGCAACGGACGGAGTGCTGGAAGCTCCCCGCCACCTTGCCCGAAAAGAAGAGTGGATGTGCTGGCACCTCAGGAGGCTGGAAGAGGACGACGATCCGGCTGCTCTGGCAGAAAGGATCCTTTACGACAGCATCGAGATGGCCGGCGGCCGGGTGGATGATGATATGATGGTCGTGGTAGCACGCCTTGTACCAGCGGAACAGGACATTGAAGTGTACAGGAGGGTGGAGTGCAGTGGACTTTGACCTTTACCCCGCGTTCCTGGAGAACCTGGAAGCCATGGCAGTATCCAGGCAGGAGCGGATCTTGATCGCGGTGAGCGGCGGGCCCGACTCCATGGCCCTGCTGCACCTGTTTTACCGCTGGAACCCCCGGAAGATCGGTGCATTCCACCTCAACCACGGCTTTAGGGAGACAGCGGCGCGCGACGCCGCTTTTGTACGCGACTACTGCGGGGAACTAAGCATCCCCGTTGAGATCCAGCAGTATGACATCAACCGCTACTTGGCGGTGAGCGGCGAGTCCAAACAGCAGGGAGCACGCAAGATCCGCTACCAGCTGCTGAAGAACTTCGCTGAAGCCGGCGGTTATCACCGCATCGCCCTCGGGCACCACGCCGATGACCAAGCGGAAACGGTCCTCATGCGCTTTCTGCGCGGCGCGGGCCTGCAGGGTTTGGGAGGGATCCCTATGCAGCGGGGGATGTTTATCCGGCCGCTGCTCACAGTGTTCAAAGAGGAGATCCTCGGCTACTGCCAGGGTTTTGGCATACCCTCCGTCCAGGACGAAACCAACCTGGAGCCGATCTACATGCGCAATAAGGTGCGTCAGGAACTCCTGCCCCTCTTAGCCCAGGAGTACAACCCGGAGATCGTGCCGCGCCTCGTGCAGCTGGCGGATCTGGCCAGGGAAGATGAACTGGAGCTGCAGTCCCAGGCAGAAAGCATCTGCAGGAAGCATCTGCGCTGGCAGCACGGCCAGCTTGTCTTTCCCCGACGGCGCTTCATGGAATTATCAACGGCTATGCAGCGCCGGGTGCTGCGCCGGCTCCTGGAGATCTACCGGGGGCACCTGCGGCAGATCACCTTCCTCCACGTGGAACAGTGGCGCCGCCAGATCCTGGAGAACACCAGTTTTCAGCTCTCTCTCCCTCACGTTTGGGTCTCGGGAAACGTAGAGTATATCTTTGTAGGGGCTTTTTCCGGAGAGAAATGGGAACCGGTAGAACTGACCGTGCCAGGGCAGGTCAAGGTCGGTGGCTTTACCGTGAGGGCAGAGCTCTGGGAGCGGGGCAGCCTGCCTCCCAGGACTGAAGACAGCGAGGATTTTGACCTGGCGGGACTCAAGCTTCCCCTGGTGGTACGCACCCGCAGGGAAGGAGACCGCCTGCGGCCCTTTGGGGGCGCGGGCACCAAAAAGGTGAAGGACCTGCTCATCGACGCTCGCATCCCGGTTCAGATCAGGGATTTCCTGCCGCTGATCTGCGACCAGGAGGGGATCCTCTGGATTCCCACCGTGCGCAGGAGCGACCGGGCGGCACTGTCAGATTCCACTGCACAGGTGCTCCGTATAACCAATGTCAGCGCAAATGTGAGTCATTCTTGACTTGGTTGTCACTCCTCTGCCCTTATGGTATAATTGGTTGACGCATCGCTGTGTCCTTGGTATTGGAAAAGGGAGGGCAGAACTTGAACAAACTTCTCCGTGGAATCGGGTTGTATTTACTAATCGCCATCATCGCGATTTCTATCGTCAGCAACCTCTATTCACCGGGTAGTGTGGCCAAAGAGCTCTACTACTCTGAGCTTTTGCGATACATTGACGAGAACCGGGTTGCTTCAGCCCGTCTGGTGGGAGATCAGCATGTAGAAGGCGCCCTCAAGGATGGTACCCCCTTCGTAGCGACGATTCCTGTGGGCAAGATGCCCGACATAGCCGATCGTCTGGAGGCCAAAAATGTACAGCTGGAGGCAGACCTGCCGCCGCAGACACCTTGGTGGATGGCCCTTTTGCCCAACCTGATCTTCGTTGTGATGCTTGCCGTTGTGTGGCTCTTCATCATGAACCAGATGCAGGGCGGCAACAACCGGGCACTGTCCTTTGGCAAGAGCCGGGCGCGGCTGCATCATGAAGACAGGACAAAGGTCACCTTCGATCATGTGGCTGGTGTGGATGAAGCTAAACAGGAACTGATGGAAATTGTGGAGTTTCTCAAGCACCCCAAGAAGTTCAGCGAACTGGGTGCCAAGATTCCCAAAGGTGTGCTCTTAGTGGGGCCTCCCGGTACCGGTAAGACGCTCTTGGCGAGAGCCGTCGCCGGTGAAGCAGGGGTTCCGTTTTTCAGCATCTCTGGTTCAGAGTTTGTAGAGATGTTTGTCGGTGTTGGTGCCGCTCGGGTTAGGGATCTCTTTGAGAACGCCAAAAAGAACGCCCCCTGCCTGGTGTTCATCGATGAGCTGGATGCTGTGGGCCGCCAACGCGGCGCAGGATTGGGCGGCGGCCACGATGAGCGTGAGCAGACCCTCAACCAGCTGTTGGTGGAGATGGACGGTTTTGAGGTCAACGCAGGGATCATTATTATGGCGGCGACCAACCGCGCCGACGTCCTTGACCCGGCGCTGCTGCGCCCCGGCCGCTTTGACCGCAAAGTGGTGGTTGACAGGCCCGATCTCCAGGGACGTCTCGCCATCCTGCGGATCCATGCCCGCAACAAGCCGCTGGCTCCGGAAGTAGATCTTGAAGTCCTGGCCCGCCGGACCCCGGGGTTTGCCGGTGCAGACCTGGAGAGCCTGCTCAATGAAGCGGCTATCCTCGCTGCCCGGGCCAACCGCAAGATAATCACCATGGCTGACTGCGAAGAAGCCATCGACCGGGTGCTCATGGGGCCGGAGAAGAAGCACCGTGTCATGAGTGAAATGGACCGCAAGGTCTTTGCCTACCATGAAGCAGGCCACGCTGTTGTGGCCCACTTTTCGGAGCACGGCGATCCTGTACACAAGGTGACGATCGTGGGCAGGGGCAGTGCCGGCGGTTACACCATGATGCTGCCTGAGGAAGAGCGCTTCGTCTCTACCCGCTCGAAGCTCTTGGACGACCTGGTCAACCTTCTGGGCGGACGAGCAGCTGAAGCGCTGGCCATCGGTGAGATCAGCACTGGGGCACACAACGACCTGGAGCGCGTGACGCGCATCGCCCGCAAGATGGTGATGGAATGGGGTATGAGCGACAAGCTCGGGCCCCTCACCTTCGGCCGTCCCAATGGTGAAGATTTGGTCTTTCTGGGCCGGGATATCTCCAGGGAGCGCAACTACAGCGAAGAGGTAGCAGCCCTGATAGATCAGGAAGTGCGCGAGCTCGTGGAATCCAGTTACGAGAAAGCCACGCAGCTGCTGTCGGAGCACCGCGACAAGCTCGATCTGGTAGCCAACGCACTGCTGGAGAGGGAAACCCTGACGAAAGAAGAGTTCCTGGCGCTGATGGACGGCCAAGAACTGCCGGCGCCCCAGCCTGAGCAGGCCCCGGCGGCCGAGCCAACCGCGACAGCATACCAGGAAGACAAGAAGAAGGAAACCCTTAAGGTGCGCACTGAGCTGAGACGGCCCGGGCCTGATCCGGTAGTCGGCGAAGCCTAACAGCACCGATGGAAAAAGATAGTGCACCCCCCTGCCGGGCTTGGGCCCCAGCAGGATCGGGTGCACTTTTTTGCTCTGCCTGGGAACCGGCCGCATACATGGCCGCGGCCTGCGTGTACATCTCTGTAACGGAAACCCCGGTCTCGTGGAGTTCGGAATAAAGTCCCCTGAACACGGGATAGTCATTGGAGCCCAGTCCCGTTTTGAGCTGAGCAAAAAGAAGGCACCAGCCAGAACGGCTGGTGCCACAGTGAAGTGCGTGTTAACGCAGTGAATCAGGCTTGTTGCCGAGCGTTACAGTGAGCATCTGCATCCGTCCGCCGCGGAGGATGGTGATCAGCACCTCGTCGCCGGTCTTGTACTTCTTGATCTCATCGGCGAGGTCATCCGTGGTGAAGATGTCCCGATCGTTCATGCGCCGGATGACGTCCCAAGCCTTGAGGCCGGCCGCTTCGGCAGGAGACCCCTTGACCACGTCCATGACCACTACGCCCTTATCATCGGGCAGGCTCAGCTGACGGACGATGTTCTCAGTGATGTTCTGATACCAGATGCCCAGCCAGGGAACGCTCACGCTGCCGGTGGTGATCAGTTCATCCAGGACCTCTTTAGCTACGTTGATCGGGATGGCAAAGCCGATACCTTGAGCCTGGGAATGGACGGCGGTGTTGATGCCGACCACTTCACCTTTGATATTGAGCAGGGGTCCACCGGAGTTGCCGCGGTTGATGGCGGCGTCGGTCTGCATGAGGTTTTTGTAGACTTTGGTCCGGCCGCTCTCCGAGTCATAGACTGTGATCTCGCGGCCCTTGGCGCTCAGTACTCCCACGGTCACCGTGTGTTCAAATTCACGGCCGTAGGGGTTGCCGATCGCGATGGTCCACTCACCGACTCGGGAAGCATCCGAGTCGCCCAGCGGCAGGGTGGGGAAGACGTCGCCATTTTCGTTGATGATCTGCAGAACGGCCAGGTCCAGAGAGTAGTCAGAGCCGATGATTTCAGCCTTGTACTCCCGTTCCAGCCCCGGCGCATCCACAACCACAGTGATGGTCTGGCCTTCGCCCTTGTTGCCCACTACATGCTGGTTGGTGAGAACAATACCCGACTCATCGATGATGAACCCAGAGCCGGCACTGGTTATGATCTGCTGCTGCGGCTGGCTGAAGAAAGGATCTCCGAAAAAGTAATCGAAGAACGATCCGAAGGGATCGATGCTGGGATACTGCCTCCTGTACGTTTCCACTGTCTCACTGGGCCACTCTACAGAGATATACACGGTCGCGGGGCTTGCCACTTCGGCTATGTCCGCGATAATATACGGATTGTCGGAGAGTAAAGGCAGAGCCCTGCTTGGAGACTGCACTTCAGCTGCGGGGGCTTCTTGAGCGGCCATTGTCGACCTTGGGAGCAGATTGACCGCTGCGCCTGCGACAGCCAAAATGACAGCAACGACGATCACGACACTGACGATACGTTTCCGCATGACGAATCTCCTCCTCCTCCAACTGCTTTCTACTACATTATAGCCCTCTCATTTTGGGCATACAAGGGAGTGGACCTGTGCAGGGTTTCGTTAGTTATCTCCATTGGGGGGAAAAAATAGTACGGCAGATCGAGATCCACCACACCTTGGGCTCGTCAAACGACTTCGGCAAAGCGTGCATCAAAAGTGGGGGTGTCACATCAGGAACTGTGATCTGGGCCCTCAATCAAATTTCTGGGAGAGGGCGGAGGGGACGCACCTGGGAGAGCGATGGAGGGTCGCTCACATTCAGTCTGCTCTGGCGCTGCCCTGGGGACGAACTGCCCCCTGCACTGACTCTTAAGGTGGGGCTGGGTCTCGTGATGGAGCTGGGCCGCTTGGCGCCCGAACTAAAGGTGAAGTGGCCGAACGATCTCTGTGTTGGCTCGAAGAAACTCGGAGGAGTGCTTGCAGAGACGGTACGCCGGGGGCCCGAGCTGTGGGTTGTCGTCGGAGTGGGGATCAATGTCAACTCAACGCCCGGTGGCAGGGAGGAAAGGACTTCCCTTTACGAGGTCAGCGGCTGCCAGTGGCCCCGCCTGGGAGTCCTCCACTGCGCCCTGGAGGGGATAGAGCTTGGACTTGAACTCGCCCAAAACGGCTGCGATCTGACGAGCCTTTTCATGCAGCACGGCAATTGCCTGCACCGCCCCCTCACCATCTGGCAGGGCGAACGGAGCTTCAGGGCGCGTGCCACAGCCGTCCTGCCCGACGGCAGCCTGCTCTTGGAAGACGAGCACGGCAGCCGGGCGTTTCTGCCCGATGAGATCAGGCTGGTTCTCGTTTGAAAACGCGGCCCAATGTGCTACAATATTAAGCGGGAGAATCTGAGTTCCTGGTGGGCTCCGCAGGCTTCAAACCTGTTAGGGGGGTAACTGGCGTTATCCTCGGTGGGTTCGATTCCCATATTCTCCCGCCACTCAGCTGCTGAGGGGACGTCTGCCAAGGGTGCGGACGTCTCCTTTTCTTATGGTCACTCCCTGGGCATCGAAATACTCCAGGAAGAGGAGGACGAATTTGCGGCTGGTACCCAGCCGGTCTCGCAGGGCGGCCAGCTGAAAACCGTCCCGGAACTCCTCTTCCTCGAAAAGGATCGCCGCCACCTGCTTGATAATCTCCGGCGTCGTGAAGTGCTCGTCGGGCAGGGCCACAAAAAGGCCGAGGTGGGCGGCGGCATAGATCAGTTCTCTGCTGCAGCCCTTTTCCACAAGGACGGTCAGAGCCACAGGCTCGTATGGGTTCGATTCCATCAGCTGCCGCAGCTCGTTTATCTTCTGCTCCTCAGCCGGAGAAAGGGCAAGCTCCCGCCCCTGCGCGCAGAGGCAGCCCCGCACTTCCTGCAGCTCGGGGATTTCTCTCAAGACTTGGTCGAAGAGCCTGGCCGGCAGTCCCGTCGCGGTGCGCAGGGTTTCCTTGCTCGGTCCTGGGCTGAGGGGATTGGCGGCGTGGAAGGCGGCCACCGTGTCCAAGAGGAAAGCCCGCACCTTATCAAACTGTTTCGGGGCCAGGACAAACTCGCCGAAGTCCTTAAGCTTGGGATGGCGCTGCAGCCCCTCCTGCCTGAACTGCTGCAGCGTCCAATAGGTGCGGTCTTCTGCTTTGAGCAAGCTGTAGCTCAGAGGATCGGCCTCGCACTTGGCCTTGAGGCTCTCCAGGTCAAGGCGGGCTTCAGGCTTCTCGAAGGGGAAGAGATGGCGCAGGCGCTCGGGTCCCACGAGGCGCAGGTTCTTCCCGCGAACGGGGATCCCTTCCTCAATGAATGTTCCGCCGCCCAGGTTCTCCTGGAGCTCGCTGTGGCGGAGGATGAAGCGGTCCTGGAAGCTGAAGTGGGCGGGCAGCTCCAGCTGGAGCTGGACCAACCCCTCAGTTCCTGGGGCCAGCTCATCGCTCCCAAGGATCTTGACCTTTGCCAGCGTCTCCAGGGTCCCGACATAGAGCTTCACAGTCTGGCCCGTGCTTAAGGGCGCCGGTGCCCCGGCAAGAACCTGCACAGAAGCGTTGATCAGGGTATAGTGGCGGCGCCGGCCGGGAAGGCTCAGATACATGCCCCTGGCCAGATCCGCCTTCTCCAGGCCCGTCAGGTTTACCGCCAGGCGGGAGTGGGGCATTCCCTGTTCGACCGTCTTTGTGTGGTTCTGCAGGCCCCGGATGCGCGCCTTCAGCCCAGCTGGCTGCACCACAACGTCCATACCGGTCTGCAGGCAGCCGCCAACCAGCGTACCGGTGACCACCGTTCCCGCTCCTTTGATCGTGAAAACCCGGTCAACCCAGAGCAGAGGGTCATCGCCCGGCTCCTCGCGGGCAAGGGTTCCCAGCATGTCGTCTATAGCTGCCTGGAGAACATCGAGGTTGAGTCCGGTGACTGCCGAAACGGGAACGATCGGGGCGCCCGCAAGCGATGTGGCTGACAGGCGCTCGGAGATATCTGCCTGGACCAGCTCGAGCCATTCAGGATCGACGAGATCCGCTTTGGTCAGGGCGACAATGCCCCGCTTGATGCCGTAGAGGTCTATGATCTCCATATGTTCCTGGGTCTGGGGCATCCAGCCGTCATCCGCAGCGATGACCAGCAGCACGAAGTCGACCAGGCCGACTCCGGCCAGCATGTTTTTCACCAGCCGGTGGTGCCCGGGGACATCGACGATCCCCACCGTTCCGCGGGGTAGAGAAAGCCAGGCAAAGCCCAGATCGAGGGTCATGCCTCGAACCTGTTCCTCCTGGAGGCGGTCAGGGTTGATCCCGGTGAGGGCTGTGATGAGAGTAGTCTTGCCGTGGTCGATGTGACCTGCGGTACCCATTATGAACATGCCTCTACCCCCTTCCGCAGAAACTCTGCGACATCGCTGTCCTGCTCGGGCAGGACGGTCCTCGGGTCAAGCAGGACCCGGTCGTGGACGATGCGCGCCAGTATGGGGGGCTTGTTCCTGCGCAGCACGGCCAGGAGCTTCTGGGCCGGCAGGCGGGGGCTGGTAAGGGCAAGGGCCCAAGAGTCGATGGTCTCTCCCGGGAGCGATCCTCCCCCCATAGTGGAAGAGGAAGATAGCACTTCGCCCTGAAGGCCGGGCCCCAGGCAGCGCAGCCAGTTTTCGGCCCGCTTTCTCACTGTTTCTGCTGGCAGGTTGGCCATGGCCCAGAGGGGCAGGCTGCTGTAGTCTTTCTTTAGGTAGAGTTCGAGCACAGCTTCCAAGGCGATCAGGGACAGCTTATCTATGCGCAGGGCGCGCAGCAGGGGGTCCTTTTTAAGAACGGCAATATGCTCTTTACGGCCGCAGATGATCCCCGCTTGGGGTCCGCCCAAGAGTTTATCGCCGCTGAAGGTGACGATGTGGCTGTGGCGCAGGGCTGTCTCGACCAGGGGCTCTGGAAAGGGCGGAAAGGCACCGCTTCCTAGATCCTCGATCAAGAGAAGCCCGTGTTCCTCAGCGAGCCGGGCCAGATCCTCCCTGGGCACCGATTCGGTAAAGCCCAGGATGGTGTAATTGCTGGGATGTACGAGGAGGATGGCTTTGGTCTGCGGGGTGATAGCCCGAGCGTAGTCGCTGAGCCTGGTGCGGTTCGTGGTCCCCACTTCCACCAGGCGGCAGCCGCTGGCCTCCATCACCTCAGGAACCCGGAAGCCTCCCCCGATTTCCACGAGCTGGCCCCGGGAGACGATCACTTCTGCCCCCGCGGTCAGGGCTTTCAGCACGAGAAGAACTGCAGCGGCGTTATTGTTCACGACGATGGTGTCGCTCTTCCCGCTTTCGTCGCCTAAGAGTAGGTTGAAGAGCCTGGCAGCTCCAGCGCAGCGGCTTCCTCTTGTTCCTGCAGCCAGGTCGAGCTCCAAATTGAAATAGCCCCGTCCCAGCTCCTCCAGGCGCTGCAGGGCCTGTTTGGGCAGGGGGGCTCGTCCGATATTCGTGTGGATCAAGACGCCTGTGGCGTTGATCACCGGCTGAAACCTGCTCAGCCTGCAGCTTTGCAGCTGGCAGGCCACCCGGGCAGTGATTTCCGCAGGCGGAAGTTCCCTCTGATCTCTCCCGATCTCGGCGCGGATCGCCTCCAGTTCCTGCCGGATCACTGCAGCGACTTCCGAGCGGGGAAGGCCTGCTGCGGCCGCTTTGATCTCCGGGGCTTCGAGGAGTTTGTCTACGGCCGGTATCTGCCTGAAGAGGTTAGCCATGGAGCTCTCTCCCTTGTCGTCTTTACATCCTCTATACGACAAAGGCGGCAGGCAACCCTCTTCAGGACCGGGAATCGGAGTGTTTGATGTACGCCTGCTGCAGCACCTCGAGGCCCCTCCGGCGGGCTTCGGGACTGAGGCCTTTCTGCGCGCCGATCACCTTCATGGCCGCCGCGATGAGTTCGGCCTTTTCTTTCCTGCTCAGCTGCTTCACGGTGATCCCTCCCTGGACAGAGTTACTCCATAGTATGTCCACCGCGGCTGAAATTATGCAAAAAACCAGAGGGCCACGTAAAAAGAGATGATCACAGCGGCAAGGTCCGTGAGGAGCGCCGCAGCCAGGGTGTGCCGCACCCGCTTCAGCCCGATGGAACCGGCATAGACGGTGACCACATACAGGCTGGTTTCGGTGCTTCCCATGACAATTGCGGCCAGGCGCCCGATAAATGAGTCCGGGCCGTGGGAGGAAAAGATCTGTGCCAAAAAGGCCAACGAACCGGAACCAGATAGCGGGCGGATCAGGGCCATGGGCAGGGCCTCTGGGGGAAAGCCCACCCGGTTGGTGAGGGGAGTCAGGACGCGGATCAGTTGGGAGAGGGCGCCAGAATGCTGGAAGACCTGGATGGCCACGAGCATACCGATGAGGTAGGGCAGGATGCGCAGCGTGGTGTGCCAGCCTTCCTTGGCTCCTTCCACGAAACACTCATAGATAGGTACCCTGCGGCTCAGGCCGTAGCTGGTGATACCGAGGAGAAGCAGGGGCACGGCCCAGCGGGAAAAGGTGTGGACAGCGGCGGTCATCTCCGCACCCTCTTTCGAGTGAAACGGCGCAGCAGGGCATCGAGGGTCACTGCGACGGCGCTGGAGCACAGAGTGGCAAGGGCGACGGGACCCATGATCTCGGCGGGAGCCCTGGAACCGTGGCTGAGGCGGAGGGCCATGATCGTGGTGGGAACCACAGTGAGGCTCGAGGCGGTAACGGCCATGAAGGTGCACATGGCGTCAGAGGCTGTTTCGGAATCCCGGTTCAACTCCTGCAGGTGTGCCATGGCCTTCAGCCCCAGGGGCGTACAGGCGTTGCCCAGGCCCAGGATGTTGGCACTCATCGCGGCCAGCAGTGCACCCATGGCCGGATGGCTGGGAGGAACCTGCGGGTAAAGCCGGCGGGCGAGGGGGCCCAGAAGACGGGCCAGAGCCTGCGTTAGGCCTGCTTCCTGAGCGATTTTCATCACACCAGACCAAAATGAGACCATTCCGAGCAGCCCGGCAGCCACCAAGACCGCCTGCTCGCTGCCTTTGAGCACTCCTTCCGTGACAAGGTGGATTTCCCCTCTGCTGGCGGCGGTGATCACCCCGGCCAAGATCATGAAGAACCAGACATAGTTGATCATGCTGCACCTCCTCAACATCCTTATGCGTAAAGAGGAGAAAATAAGAGGAATAGCAAAGCTGGGGAACACCTTTTTCGAGGAAAACCCAGGAGCAGCGTCCTGACGTTTCCTGACCAACATCTTGGGACTTGCCCATTTCTTTCGGCGGTGTGCTATAATACAACTAAGGTCAGAAATAGTCAAAGAAAGCTGGTGAGCAGTTGGGTACGCTGGCAGATCATATTGAAGCCTACATCAAACAGATGCTGCAGAAGAGCGAGGGCAGGAGCGTGGAGCTCAGCCGCGCTCAGCTGGCAGATGCCTTTTCCTGCGTCCCGTCGCAGATCAACTATGTGCTGGCTACCCGTTTCACCCTGGAGCGGGGATACATCGTGGAAAGCCGGCGCGGAGGCGGCGGGTATATCCGCATCGCCCATGTGCAGGTGGAAGATGACCTCACGCACGCAGTGAACCTGCTGAGGAGCATCGGCTCTCAGCTTTCTGAGCGGCACATGGAGAACATCCTTGCCCGCCTGCAGGATCTCGGAGTGATAACTGAGAGGGAGAACAGGCTTATCCGGGGAATCGTCCAGCAGGAGACCAGCACCATCGGCCAGGGAAGAGAACTGCTTAGGGCAAGTTTGGTGCGTGCTCTGTTGTTTTACATCATAGAGTCGGAAACATAAGGAGTGGTGAGTCATGTTGTGCGAGCGGTGCGGGCAGCAGGAAGCCACGGTGAAGTTTGTACAGATTGAGAACAATAAGAAGACGGAACTGCATTTGTGCCGGGACTGCGCGCAGGGCTATTCCAGCTTCGCTCCGGGCTTTGACCTGCAGCAGCTGCTGGCGAGCATGTTCGAATCCTTCGGGCTGGGGCAGAAGGCGGCACCGAGCGTTGAGACCAAGAAATGCCCCACCTGCGGGCGCAGCATTGCGGATATCCAGAACACGGGGCGGATCGGCTGCAGCAGCTGCTATGAGGTCTTCAGAGCCGAACTGAACCCGGTCCTGCGCAGGCTGCACGGTTCGGGCAGCCACACGGGCAAGGTTCCGGCCAGATCATTCCCGAAAGTACATGCCGCCCGTCAGGTGGAAGAACTGCGCAGGCGCCTCGATGAATGCGTGCGTCAGGAGAAATACGAGGAAGCGGCCAAGTACCGCGATGAACTGCGGCTGCTGCAGAAGCAGCTGGCCGGAGGTGAAGCGCAATGAGGGAGATCGCATCCTGGATGAAAGAAAGCGGCCCCGAAGGGGATATCGTCCTGGGAACCCGCTGCCGGTTGGCCCGCAACCTGCGGGGCATTCCCTTCCCGGAAGCGGCAAACCGCGAGCAGTTAAGAGAAGTCCTCAACCAAGCTGCCGGCGCTGCCCAGCACCTGAATTCCCTTGGGCAGTTCACCTTCCGGGAAATGGCGACCATGGACGCTCTCGAAAGGGAAGTCTTGGTGGAGGAGCACCTGATCAGCCCGAGCCACATGCAGCAGCCGGCGCACAAAGCGGTGATCCTCAATTCTGATTGTAACATCAGCATCATGGTCAACGAAGAAGACCATTTCCGCATCCAGGTGCTCAAGCCCGGCCTGCAGCTGGAGGAGGCTTGGGAAAGGGCAACCAGGGTCGACGATGCTCTGGAGCAGCATCTCGACTTCGCCTTTGACCTGGAGATCGGCTATCTGACAGCCTGTCCCACCAATGTTGGCACCGCGCTGCGCTCATCGGTTATGCTGCACCTGCCGGCCCTACGCAGGGTAAAGAAGGCCCAGGAGGTCTTGGGCGCCGTTTCCAAGTTCGGGCTGACCGTGAGGGGCATGTACGGTGAGGGCAGCGATGTCTGGGGCAATGTCTACCAGCTGTCCAACCAGATCACCCTGGGCCAGAACGAGGAAGAGATCATCGAACACCTGGGGCGCTTCACTTCGCAGATCCTGCACAGCGAGCGTCAGGCCAGGGAGTACCTTTTGGAAAAGGAGCGCCGCCTCGCCACAGAGGACTGGCTCTACCGTTCTTTCGGCATTCTGAAGAATGCCCGCATCATGTCCAGCCAGGAAGCGATGGAACTGCTTTCCGATCTCAAGCTGGGCGTAGACCTGGGCGTTATCCCCCGGGTCGATCCCGACCTGATCAAGCAGCTGATGGTTCAGATCAGGGCGGCCCACCTGCAGAGCATCATGGGCCAGCCGCTGCCGGCCCAGGAACGCGATCGCCTGCGGGCCAGCTTGATCAGGGATACACTGCAGAGGCAGATGAGCAAAACTCAAGAGAGTAGGTGAATGAATGTTTGGACGCTTCACAGAGCGAGCACAGCGAGTTATGGTGCTGTCCCAGGAAGAGGCTAGAAGGCTGGGACACACCGTCGTTGGTACAGAACACATTCTTCTCGGCCTGATCGCTGAAGGTGAGGATGTGGCCGCCCGGGCCCTTCTTTCGCTGGGCATCAGCATTGATCAAGTCAGGTCAGAAGTGGAGCGGATCATCGGGCGCGGCGAAAAGCCGACAGAAGGCCCCATTGGCTTTACTCCCCGTTCCAAGCGGGTGTTGGAACTGGCCTTCGATGAGGCGCGACGCCTCGGGCATACCTATATAGGAACCGAGCATCTGCTCCTCGGATTGATCAGGGAAGGCGAAGGAGTGGCTGCCCAGGTGCTGTACAACCTAGGAGCCGACCTGGATAAGGTGCGCGCTCAGGTTACCAGCCAGATGGGCGGCGGTGCCCAGGCCAAGACGCAGAAGGCCAGATCGGGCAAGACCCCGACACTGGATCAGTACGGCAGAGACCTGACCGCCATGGCCAGGGAAGGCAAGCTCGATCCGGTCATCGGCCGGGAGAAGGAGATCCAGAGGGTGATCCAGATCTTGAGCCGGCGCACCAAGAACAATCCGGTGCTGATCGGTGAGCCAGGAGTGGGCAAGACAGCCATCGCCGAAGGCCTGGCTCTGAAGATCAACAGCAACGATGTGCCGGAAACGCTGACCAACAAGCGGGTTGTGGCCCTGGATCTGGGCAGCCTGGTTGCGGGTTCCAAGTTCAGGGGCGAGTTTGAGGAGCGCCTTAAGAAGGTAATCGAAGAGATCCGCGCGGCTGGCGATGTCATCCTCTTCATTGACGAGATGCACACTATTATCGGAGCCGGGGCCGCCGAGGGCGCCATTGACGCGGCCAATATCCTCAAGCCGGCCCTCGCCAGGGGCGAGCTGCAGGCCATCGGCGCCACAACTCTGGACGAGTACCAGAAGTACGTGGAGCGCGATGCAGCCTTGGAGCGGCGCTTCCAGCCGGTGATGGTGGATGAGCCCACCGTTGACGAAACCATTGATATCCTGAAAGGGCTGCGCGACCGCTACGAAGCCCATCACCGGGTGAAAATCCAAGATGAGGCAATTGTCGCCGCTGCCCGCCTGTCAGACCGCTACATCAGCGACCGTTTCCTGCCGGACAAGGCCATCGACTTGATGGACGAAGCTGGCTCCCAGGTGCGCCTGCGGGGTTTGACTCCGCCCCCTGCCCTGAAGGCGCTTGAGGCCAAGATCGAAGAGACGATCGTGGAGAAGGAAGCCGCCATCAAGAATGAGCAGTTTGAACAGGCTGCCCGCCTGCGCGACGAAGAGCAGAGACTCCAGGCCGAACTGGAGGAGAAGCGCCAGGAGTGGCGCAAGAGCCACGGCCGCAAAGAAGCGGTGGTTACTCCCGAAGATATCGCTGCCGTGGTGGCCAGCTGGACAGGCATCCCGGTGACGGAGATCGCCGCGGAAGAGGCAGTGCGCCTGCTCAACCTGGAAGAGGTGCTCCACCAGAGGGTCGTTGGCCAGGACGAAGCGGTCAGCGTGGTTTCCCAGGCCATGCGCCGAGCCCACGCGGGTCTCAAGGATCCCAAGCGGCCCATCGGTTCCTTCATCTTCCTGGGGCCTACTGGGGTAGGCAAGACTGAATTGGCCAGAGCGCTAGCCGAGGCGCTGTTTGGTGATGAGGATGCTGTCATCCGCCTGGATATGTCTGAGTACATGGAACGCCATGCAGTGGCCCGCTTGATCGGTTCCCCTCCGGGTTATGTGGGGTATGAAGAAGGCGGTCAGCTCACGGAGCAGGTGCGCCGCAAGCCCTATTCCGTCGTGCTCTTTGATGAGATCGAGAAGGCCCATCCAGAGGTATTCAACATCCTGCTCCAGGTTCTGGAAGACGGCCGGCTCACCGATTCCAAAGGCAGGCTGGTGGATTTCCGCAACACGGTGATCGTCATGACCTCCAACGTCGGCGCCGAGCAGATCAGGCGGGAGTCGGGGATCGGCTTCCGGGCAGTGGTGGACGAGCGCAGCGACTACCTGGCCATGAAGGAGAAGGTAACGGAGCAGCTCAAGCGCACCTTCCGCCCCGAGTTCCTCAACCGCATCGATGAAGTAGTAGTATTCCATGCCCTGAACAAGGTGCATATCTCCCAGATCGCTGAGATTATGCTCAAGGAACTGCGCCTGCAGCTTTCTGAGATGGACATCAAGCTGGTCGTTACCGATCAGGCCAAGGAGCTATTGGCCAACAAGGGCTTCGACCCCGATTTCGGAGCGCGGCCGCTGCGCAGGGCGATCCAGAGGTATATTGAAAACCCGCTTGCTGAAGAGATCCTCAAGGGAACCTTCGGGCAGGGAGGTACGATCACAGTGGATGCAAAAGAAGGCGAATTTGTGTTCTATTAAAGCCGGCAGCCGCTGTGACCGCGCAGCATTTCAACAGCTAGAAAGGGAGCGCGCTCCGGTGGAGAGCAGTTGTGCGCTCCCTTTTCTGATGGTATAATAAAAAAAGAAGTAAAAATTTGGGATATTAGAAAGGGCAGTACGTGGCTAGGAAGACTACCGTTTTTGTCTGTCAGTCGTGCGGAGCAGAGAGTCCCCGCTGGATGGGGCGGTGTTCTGTGTGCGGCGAGTGGAATACCTTGGTGGAAGAGACGGCGGGGCCCGCGAACAAGCAGGCTGGCCGTTGGGGCGATCAGCAGAACTGGGTGTCTTCGAGCAAGCCAGTTCCCCTTACCCAGGTGGAAGACAGCAGCCACGCGCGGATCAGCACCGGCCTGGAAGAGCTGGATCGGGTGCTGGGAGGCGGCCTCGTTCCCGGCTGCTTGGGCCTGATCGGCGGTGATCCAGGCATCGGTAAGTCCACTCTCCTGCTCCAGGTGGCCAGCAGTGTAGCCCGGCAGGCTGGCAAGGTACTGTACGTCACGGGCGAGGAGTCTCTCGGGCAGCTCAAGCTGCGTGCAGTGCGCCTGGGGGCCATGGAAGAGAGGTTGATCGCCGTCAGCGAGGCCGACAGCGAGGTGATCAGCCGCATCATCGCTGAAGAAAAGCCGCTGTTAGTTATCGTTGATTCCATACAGACTATGTATGTTCAAGAAGTGGCTTCACCGCCGGGCAGCGTGGCCCAAGTGCGGGAGACAGCCGGGCGTTTCCTGCAGATCGCCAAAGGCGGCGGCATCTCCGTTCTGCTCGTCGGGCATGTGACCAAGGGCGGAGCGCTGGCCGGGCCGAAGGTGCTCGAACACGCCGTGGATTTCGTCCTGTACTTCGAGGGCGATGTACATACCTCGTTCCGCATCCTTCGGTCGGTGAAGAATAGATTCGGCTCCACCAATGAAGTGGGCATCTTCGAGATGACCGGGCAGGGCTTGACCCCGGTGACCAACCCTTCTGAGTTCCTCTTATCCCAGCGGCCCGTGGATAGTCCGGGCTCTGTGGTGGTGCCTTACATGGAAGGCACCCGCCCCCTCCTTGTGGAAGTTCAGGCTTTGGTGACCCCCACCCCCTATGGGGGCAATCCCCGCAGGCAGACCACGGGGGTTGACTATCAGAGGTTTTCCATGGTTCTGGCGGTGCTTGAAAAAAGGCAGGGGTATCCCCTGCAGACTCAAGACGTGTTTCTCAATGCTGCGGGCGGGCTGAAGCTGCAGGAACCTGCCCTAGATTTGGGCATGGCTGTTGCCGTGGCCAGCAGTCACTCGAACGCGGGAGTCGATCCTCTCTGCGCCGTACTGGGGGAAGTGGGGCTGGCTGGTGAAATCAGGGCAGTGAGGGGCGTAGAGCAGCGCTTGAGGGAGCTTCACCGCTTGGGCTTTGAACGGTGCATCATTCCCAAAAGCAACGTGCAGGGGAATGAGCCTCTCCAGGTTCATGGCGTACGGACGATTCAAGAAGCTCTAGAAATAGCTCTGAGGAAGAGAAGGTGAGTCAATGCGCGACGAGGAAGCCATGTACAAGTATCTGCAGATGATCGCACCAGGCAGCCAGCTTTACGAGGGGCTGGAAAACATCTTAAAGGCCAAGACGGGGGCGCTGATCGTTATCGGCGACACTCCCGAAGTTCTGGCGTTGTGCAACGGCGGATTCCGGATCGATGCCGAAATGCATCCTGAGGCCCTGTACGAACTGGCCAAGATGGACGGCGCCATCGTTCTCTCCGGGGATACCAAGCGGATCCTCTTCGCCAATACGCACCTGACTCCCGACCCCATGATCCCCACCCACGAAACGGGCACGCGCCACAAGACGGCGGAACGGGTGGCCAAGCAGACCGGCCAGATCGTGATCTCCATCTCCCAGCGCCGCAACGTGATCACAATTTACAAGGATAACTGGAAGCACGTTGTCCGGGAAGTGAGCGTAATCCTTTCCAAGGCTAACCAGGCCCTATCAACCTTAGAGAAGTACCGCAGCGTGTTCCAGCAGTCCCTCGCCAACCTGAGCGCTTTAGAATTCGAAGGTTTGGTTACTCTATCAGACGTAACCACTGTTCTCCAGCGCAGCCAGATGGTGAACAGAATTGCCACCGAAATCGAGCGCTACGTCATCCAGCTCGGCTCGGAAGGGCGCCTGGTGGGAATGCAGCTCGATGAGCTCGTGGCAGATGTAAAAGACCAGGGGCTGCTGGTCTTCAAGGATTACTATGTGGGCGACAATCTAACGGACGCCTGGAATCAGATGCAGGAGTGGGATGCCGACGACTTCCTCAACGTGGGTATGCTGTCCAAGACGCTTGGTTACAGCAGCAGTGTGGGAAGTCTGGAACAGCCAGCCGCAGCTCGGGGTTACCGTATCCTGGCTAAGATACCCCGTCTGCCCATGCCTGTAATTGAGAATCTGGTGGAAGCATTTGGCAGCCTATCGGCGATCATGGAGGCTACCATCGAAGAACTGGATGATGTGGAAGGAATTGGAGAAGTGCGGGCGAAGGCCATCCGCGATGGTCTGCGGCGCCTTCGTGAGCAGGCCTTGGTTGACAGTCACATCTAGCTCAGCGGAGGTGGAAGATGCCCAAGGTGGCCACACGCTGGCTTTCCTTGTTGATGATCTCCTCCAGGTTGAGATTCAGGGCATTGCACATTCCGGCAAGGTAGAACAGGTTTTGGCCGACTTCGGCTTCGAGAACATCCCTGCAGTTTTCGCAGAGCTGCCCCTCCAGGTGGGATCGGACGTGATTCCTGATATCTTCGAAGGAACAGTCATCGGGCAGTACCTGCTTGGAGGCGTTGATCTTGATGCAGCCGCAATCGGTCACCGCTCTAAACAGGGCTCTGTTCACCCGCGCATTGGTCTCCTGGAACTTAGAAACGATGTCCAGGATGCTGTAGTGCCTGACCAAGTTCTCTTCTACGTTTTTCTGAAAGTCATGACAAGTGTTTGACGGCTTCGTCACGTTGGTCACGTCCTCTCGCCAGCTTATCGGCTCAACTCTGAGTCAATTATAAGGCTTGTGAAAAACGATTGTCAAGTTTGGGCAAATCCCAGGCGGCAGCGGGCCGACTGCCCCCTCGTTTGACTTTACTCGCCCAGAGTGGTAAATTTATCGTAAGGAGATAGTTGGGTTTCCGAAGGGGGTGTTGCTTTGTATAACGTGGGCGATCACGTTGTCTACCCCATGCATGGCGCGGGCGTGATTGTGGCCATCGAAGAGCGGGAAGTGCTCGGTGAGAGGCAGAAGTATTACATCATGCAGCTTCCAATCGGCGATATGAAGGTAATGATCCCCATGAATTCCGTGGAAGAGCTGGGCCTGCGCCAGGTAATCAGCGAGGACGAAGTGGAGCGCGTCTACCAGGTGCTTCAGGGCGAAGAAACGGCCATGTCTTCCAACTGGAACCGCCGTTACCGTGCCAATATGGAGAAGATCAAGAGCGGAGACATCTATGAAGTGGCGGAGGTAGTGCGCAACCTCACGATCAGAGATGCGGAGAAAGGCCTGTCAACTGGTGAAAGGAAGATGCTGGATACAGCCAGGCAGATCCTCGTCAGTGAGTTAGTAATAGCACAGAATTCCACGAAAGAGGAGGTGGAAGACGCGATTCAGAGCATTTTCCAGACATAGGAGGTGAGGCGGGACATTTTGGACCGAGAGAGAATACTCGCCAGGGAACAGGAAATACTAGGACTAGAAAAGGCAGGCTGCCGCAAGCAATTGACGAGGCGGGAGGTGAAAGAGAGTTTGGTCCTGGTTGCTAGGGTCGTTTTTGCATTTATAGGCGCGCTCTTAGGTTATTCGGGATCGTTGATGCTGGTTGATGCAGGAGTATTGGTTGGAGTCATGGCAAGTGGTTACTTAGTTGGTCTGTTCGTTTTTGCCGGGGTTTTGATCGGACTGCTAGTCGGTCCGCCAGTAGTAAGGGGCTTGATGCTCGGCACCAAGGCTGCAACTCATTTCGTACTGAAGACTCCGACTCATGAATTAGTGGGCGGTATCATTGGATTAGTCAGCGGCTGGGTTATTGCTCTGGTTATCTCCATTCCTTTGCTGCGTATCCCCGTGTTGGGGGAATATGTCCCCGTCGTGTTGGGGATTCTCCTGGGTTATCTCGGAGTTGTGGTGGGTCTGCGCAAGACCGATGAGTTTTCCGGAGTGTTTTCCCGCTCCGATCGAGTCCGCAGTTCCTTGAAGACCGGCTCGGAGGCCAGTCCAAAAATACTTGATACCAGTGTTATCATTGACGGCAGGATTGCAGATATCACCAAGTCTGGTTTTCTTGAAGGAGATTTGATCGTTCCCTCCTTCGTGCTGGAGGAGCTGCAGCACATCGCCGATTCATCCGATGTGTTGAAGCGCAACCGCGGCCGCAGGGGGTTGGATATCCTCAACCGCATTCAAAAAGAACCTTACTGTTCCGTGCGCATAATAGAGGACACCTACGGCGAGCTGAGTGAGGTTGACACAAAGCTGGTGAAGCTGGCTAAGGACATCAAAGGCAAAGTGGTCACCAACGATTACAACCTCAACAAGGTCTGTGAGCTGCACGGTGTGCCGGTGCTCAACATCAACGAACTAGCGAACTCCGTGAAACCTGTGGTTCTGCCTGGAGAAGAACTGAAGGTGCACGTGATCAAAGACGGTAAGGAGCAGGGTCAGGGCGTCGGCTACCTAGATGATGGCACCATGATTGTGGTGGACGGGGGGCGCCGCTACATCGGGCAGACAGTGGCGGTTTTGGTCACCAGCGTCCTTCAAACTGCCGCCGGGCGCATGATCTTTGCGAAACCCAAGGGTATGGAGCGGGCATTATAGGTTCTTATGTTTGGCAAGGCCCGGTGCTGAGACATCGGGCCGTTTTTTGATCAAGAGGCAGGAGGCAAGAGGCAGGAGGCAGGAGGCACGATGCAGGAGGCGGTGCATATGCGGGTAGGAGTCGTCATTGCTGCGGCTGGGGAAGGGAAGCGCATGGGGGCAGAGGGCAACAAGGTGCTGCTCTCGCTGCGGGGCAGACCCATGCTGCAGTACAGCATAGAGTGTTTCGCAGCTATGGAGGAAGTCACTGACCTGGTGGTGGTGACCAGGGCTGTCGATCTGGAGCTGGTGCGGGAGCTGGCACGGCAGGCAGCACCCAGCCGGTCTGTGCAGGTAGTGGCCGGCGGAGCGGAAAGGCAGGAAAGCGTGTACCTGGGGCTGAAGGTGCTGCCGCTGGATACGGACTGGGTGATCATCCACGACGGAGCCCGGCCTTTCATCAACCCAGAGCTCGTCCGCCGCGGGCTTGAGGCCGCCTTTGTGCACAAGGCAGTGGGGCTGGCTGTGCCCGTAAAGGACACCATCAAGCGGGTGCAGGAAGGCTTTGTGGTGGATACACTGAACCGCGCTGAACTGTGGGCGATGCAGACGCCGCAGATCTTCAGCTTCGAGCTCATCTTGGCAGCCCACGAAAGGGCGCGGGAACTAGGCCTGCAGGCCACCGATGACTGCGCCCTCGTTGAGAAGCTGGGCCATCCCGTCTATATCGCGGCAGGAGAATACGGCAACATCAAGATCACCACGCCTGACGATCTGCCGCGGCGGGAAGAGGTCTCTGTAGGCTTCGGGTATGATGTGCACCGTCTTGTGGCGGACAGGCCCCTGGTTTTGGGGGGCGTCACAATCCCCTATGAAAAAGGCCTTCTAGGGCACTCCGATGCGGATGTGCTCACCCATGCGATCATGGATGCCCTGCTGGGCGCCATGGGCGAGGGGGATATTGGCGAGCACTTCCCCGACACCGATCAGCGCTATGCCGGTATCTCCAGCATGCTGTTGCTGAGGCATGTCATGGACCTGGTGAACGCAGGCGGCTGGGAAATCTGCAGCGTGGACGCGGTGATCATGGCCCAGCAGCCCAAACTCTCCCCCTGGAAGGCGGCGATCAGGGCCAGCCTAGCGCAGGCGTTGGGGATCGCAGAGCGGCACGTCAGCGTCAAGGCGACAACCACAGAAGGCCTGGGTTTCGTTGGCCGCGAAGAAGGGATCGCTGTTCAGGCCGTGGCTGCCCTGCGCACCCGGCAGTGTTGACTTGCCCTGCGGGCTTGCATATAATAAGGGTATTATCACGCACCGGACATGATGGGGAGAGTAATTGCCCAGGCCGCCCAGAGAGGGATGCACTTGGTGGAAGCATCCTGCGGCTGACCCAATGAAGTGCACCCCGGATCCTCCAACCGAAACCGCTTGACGGGAGTAGGCCTGGACGGCTGCACCCGTTACCGTGCTGAGAGTGCTGGCATGCAGGCGACGTGGCCGCATGCTGGAAGCAGAGTGGAACCGCGGCCCTCGTCTCTGTGAGAGAAGAGGGCCGTATTGTTCAAGTGCAGGAGCAAGAGGAAGGAAGCAGGAGGGGATTATTGTGAAGCGGGAGGTAAGGGTGTACAACACCCTGACGCAGGAGAAAGAGGTCTTTGTGCCGAGGGAGCCGGGTAAGGTGAGCGTTTACGTCTGTGGAGTTACGCCCTATTCCGACACCCACCTGGGCCATGCCAGGCCAAGCGTAGTCTGGGATGTGATCATCCGCTTCTTTGATTGGCTGGGCTTCGAAACCCTCCAGGTGCAGAACTTCACCGACGTGGACGACAAGATCATCCAGAGGGCACTCAAAGAAGGGGTACCGGCCCTGGAGATCTCCAAACGCTATATCGCCGAATACCTGGAGAGCATGGACGCCCTGGGAGTACGGCGAGCCGATCACTACCCCAAGGTGAGCGAGCACATCGCTGAGATTATCGGCCTGATCCAGCAGCTTGTGGACAACGGCCATGCCTACGAGGCCGATGGAGACGTATTCTTCAGTGTATCGTCCTTTGACGATTACGGCAAGCTGAGCAAGCAGAAGCTCGAGGAGCTCAGGGAGGGCACCCGTTTTGAGGTGGATCCAAAGAAAAAGGATGCCGCGGACTTCGCCCTCTGGAAGGCTGCCAAACCGGGCGAACCAGCTTGGGACAGCCCCTGGGGCAAGGGGCGGCCTGGCTGGCATATCGAGTGCTCGGCCATGAGCCTGAAGTACCTGGGGAAGGAGTTCGACTTCCACGGCGGGGGAAATGACCTGATCTTCCCCCACCACGAAAACGAAATCGCCCAGTCGGAAGCGGCCACTGGCCGTCCCCTGGCTCACTACTGGGTGCACAACGGGATGATCACCCTCAAGGATGCAAAGATGTCCAAGTCTTTGGGGAACATCATATCCCTGAAGCAGCTCTTGGCGAAGTACCCCAAGGGGCTCCTGCGCTTTTACCTCCTCTCCACCCATTACCGCTCCGGTCTGGAGTATTACGAGGGCAAGCTGGAGGAGATGGGCAGGGGCTGGTCGCGGCTGAACGAAGCGGCCCGCAAACTTCAGGAGGATCTGGCTCAGGCGGAGGAAGGCGAGCTGACCGAATCTGATAGGGAGACCCTGGAGAACCTGGGCCGCCTTGACGAAGAGGTCGCAGAGGCCTTGAGCGATGATTTCAACACCGCCATGGCCTTGGGAGTGCTCTTCGATGTCGTGCGGGAGATCAACGCTTACAAGCACAGGGGCGGCGCCAACAGCCAAGTGCTGCAGAAGGGCTGGGATGTGCTCAAGCTCTGGGCTGGAGACATCCTGGATGTCCTGGAGCTGGAAAAGCGCGAGCAGGAAGGCCTGACGGAGTCATTGCTCGACCTTCTCCTGGCTGTCAGGGATGAGCTGCGCCGTGAGAGGAACTTCGCGCTGGCAGACAAGATCCGCAATGGGCTGGCCGAGCTGGGTGTCTCAATTGAGGATACGCCCCAAGGGCCCAGATGGAAGGTGTAACTTGTGTTCGTGGAAGAACAGCTGAATGTGGAGGAATTGTCGCCGCTTGCCCTGGCCTACGTGGGTGATGCCGTCTTCGAACTTTACATCCGTACCAAACTGGCCGCCTATCCCGCGAAGGTGCACGATCTGCACCGCAGTGCGGTGAAGTACGTGCAGGCAGCCCGGCAGGCGGAGATCATCCATGCTTGGGAACCGGACCTGACCGACGAGGAAAGGGAAGTGGTGCGCCGGGGTAGAAATGCCAAGAGCGGGGTGCCCCGCAGCAGCGGTGTTGCAGAATACCGCTACAGTACGGGAATGGAAGCACTGCTGGGCTTTTTGTACCTGAGCGGCCGCCAGGAGCGGCTGCTCCAGCTGCTGAGCAGGGTTACGCCCACGCTCGATGCCTAGGACAAGGAGGATGGCTGTGCAGGTACTTAACAAGGGATTTGTGAACTTGGTGGAACACATGGGCGGAGATGCGGCCGTGATACGCAACGCCCGGCGCTGCTGGCGCAGCGAGTCAAAATCGGCAGATGCGGACCGCCAGCTGCTCAGGCATCTGATCAGGAAGGGGCACAAGACTCCCTTCGAGGCGATGGTGTTCACCTTTGATGTCAAGGCGCCACTGTTTGTGGCCCGGCAGTGGTTTAGGCACCGTATCGCTTCTTATAACGAGGAGTCTCTGCGCTACTGCATCGCGCAGCGGGAGTATTACGTTCCAGAAGGCCTGGAGGGCGATGTCCTCGCGGCCTGGGTGCGGCAGAATGAATCGGCCTTCGATTTCTACTACGAGCTGGTGGACACCTACAAGCTGCCCAGGGAGCAGGCCCGCAGCGTCCTGCCCGTGGGTATCTACACCAACTTCTTCTGGACTGTAAACGGCAGTTCGCTCATGAACTTCCTCATGCTGCGAACGGCCCAGGATGCCCAGTATGAGATCAGGATGTACGCCAATGCCATCTTGGAGCTGCTCAAAGAAGTGGCCCCCGTTTCCTTTGGAGAGTTTGAGAGGGAGGTCTTAAAGCGCGGTGGTTGATGTGGTCGGGCGTCAGCCCGTGTTAGAAGCGCTGCGTTCAGGAAAAGAGATCAACAAGCTGCTCATAGCCAAGGGCCAGAAGCCGGCTGCGCTGCGGGAAATCGTGGCGCTGGCCAGGCAGAGGGGGATAGTGGTTCAGGAAGTGGATCGCAGCGTCCTGGACAAGCTGAGCCGGGAGGTCAACCATCAAGGGGTCCTCGCTCAGCTCTCGGAAGTGCGCTACTGGGAACTGGACGACCTCCTGGCTGCTTCCGGGGACGCGGCCTGGGCTCCCTTTTTGATCCTGCTCGACGGCATTCAGGATCCTCACAATTTGGGCGCGATCATCCGCAGTGCCGAAGCACTGGGAGCCCACGGCGTGATCATCCCCAAGCGCCGGGGTGCTGCGGTCACCGAAGCAGTGATGAAGGCCTCGGCGGGGGCAGCCAACTACCTGCCTGTCTGCCGGGTGACCAACTTGGCTGCGACGATCGATACCCTTAAGCAGGCGCGCTACTGGGTGGTAGGCGCTGATGCCGCTGGGGCGCCCTGCTTCAAACAGGATCTAACCGGGCCCATTGCCCTGGTGATCGGCGGAGAAGGCTTTGGCCTCAGCCGCCTAGTGCGGGAAAAATGCGACTTTTTGTCAGCTATTCCCATGCGCGGGCAGATCAACTCGCTGAATGCTTCTGTGGCCGCCTCCCTGCTCATGCTGGAGGTTGTCAGGCAGAGGAAGTGGGCCAACCTTGACCCCCGATAGGCCTTAGTGTATAATGAACCTGTGCCGTGTGGACAAACCGTGTCCAGTGACACGTGGGGTGGAGGCGATGGATGGTGAGTGCTAATGCGCCCAAGAAGTGCTTCGAAATGTACGAGAGTCTAAGCGACGAGGAAATCGTTCAACTCGCCAGGGATACCAACGACGAGGCCCTGGAGCACCTGATCAACAAGTACAAGAACTTCGTTCGGGCCAAAGCACGTTCCTACTTCCTGATTGGGGCAGACCGGGAAGACATCATCCAAGAAGGTATGATCGGTCTGTACAAAGCCATTCGAGACTTTCGCCCTGACAAACTGGCTTCCTTCCGTGCTTTTGCAGAGCTGTGCATCACTCGCCAGATCATCACTGCGATTAAGACTGCAACCAGGCAGAAGCACATTCCCCTCAACTCCTACGTCTCACTGAACAAACCCATCTACGATGAGGAATCTGACCGCACCCTGCTGGACGTGATATCCGGCTCGAAGGTGACCGATCCCGAAGAACTGGTGATCAGCCGGGAAGAGTTCTCAGATATCGAGACCAAGATGGTGGAGTTCCTGAGCGAACTGGAGTGGCAGGTCCTCATGTTCTACCTGGAGGGGAAGAGCTATCAGGAGATAGCGGACGAGCTGGGGCGTCACGTGAAATCCATCGACAACGCTCTTCAGAGGGTCAAGCGCAAGCTGGAGCGCTATCTGGAGAAGCGGGAGAGTGTACACTGAAACCAGCTCTATGCTGGTGGAGAATGCTGTTGACAGAACCACGATTGGTTGCTATACTCGTAAGTGGCTAAGCCGGTGTAGCTCAACGGGTAGAGCACTCGACTTGTAATCGAGAGGTTGTGGATTCGAGTTCCTCCACCGGCTCCATTGAACAAACGTGGAGGGATACCCAAGAGGTCAACGGGGGCAGACTGTAAATCTGTTGGCACAGCCTTCGCAGGTTCGAATCCTGCTCCCTCCACCATCTTTCTTTCATAAACAACGCGGGGTGGAGCAGTCTGGTAGCTCGTCGGGCTCATAACCCGAAGGTTGTCGGTTCAAATCCGGCCCCCGCAACCAGATTTCCCAAACCGTCAGAGAGATTCTGGTGGTTTTTTGTTGCCAGTAGTGAGAACTCCCATACTATGGAACCGAGGGGTAACCCTCGATTGCTGCGGTGCGGGAGGGCTCTGGGCGATGCGGGCATTCATAATTGCCCTGGCAATTACATATACTTTTCTCTGGCTAGTCCCACTGTGGCTGGTCTGGCCTGCGGGAGTGCTGACTTCCGTATATCTTGAAACCCTGTACCTCAAGCGGAAGGGGAAGGAGCTCACCGATGGGCAGATCCTGGCTGTTCTTCTTGGATCGTGGGCAGCCGCCTTTTGGGGCCTTGTCCTTTTCATAGCGCAGTAGGAGGACTTTTTTGGGGTTTGGCGAATGTTACCGTAATCTTATTCCAGTAATGTTTTCCGGGAGGAGTGGAAAAAGACAAAATGGCTAAGCAAAAGTTTGAGAGGACGAAACCTCACGTAAACGTGGGCACCATCGGCCACGTTGACCATGGTAAGACCACCACTACGGCTGCGATCACCATGCTTCTGGCGCGGAAGAACAAGACCCAGATCAAGAAGTTTGAGGAAATCGACAACGCCCCAGAAGAAAGGGAACGCGGCATTACCATCAACACTTCGCACGTGGAGTATGAGACCGATGCCCGCCACTACGCACACGTG
>Ga0134103_1000291_pt1 | contig 62547 bp, 63 predicted proteins | sample 14_taG_2_FD_94445 | JGI IMG/M metagenome (GOLD analysis project Ga0134103, IMG submission 94445) | Switchgrass degrading microbial communities from high solid loading bioreactors in New Hampshire, USA - 14_58_20_212_A1 metaG | ecosystem: Engineered > Bioreactor > Semi-continuous > Anaerobic >...
ATAATTTATAGCATGAGCAAAAGTGGAACCAATTTCCACTACTAATAAATTAACACCTTAAATATCATACCATTCTTTAAAAAAACTAGTACCTATACTAGTTTCTTTTAGCATGCCCATAAAACTAATAGGGCATTTTTTTATTCTCCTATTGACTTTTATTATCTAATTTTAATGGATCATGCACTTCAACATTACTGGCAACTTGCAGATATGTACTGCCAATACGGGTTTCAATCCTTGTTTTAATGGATCACGCACTTCAACGATTGATAATCCTAATTACATTGGAAGTGATTATGATTTGTTTCAATCCTTGTTTTAATGGATCACGCACTTCAACCTTTTTTATATTTTAAGCGTTTATCGAACAAATCAGTTTCAATCCTTGTTTTAATGGATCACGCACTTCAACAAATGTTAAACCTAGAAAGAGTAAACTATATTGAAGGTTTCAATCCTTGTTTTAATGGATCACGCACTTCAACCAGTTAGAGAATCTAAGGAATTACTGAAGCAATACTAGTTTCAATCCTTGTTTTAATGGATCACGCACTTCAACATCGTGGATTTTAGCACTCATAAAGTATATGATTGCTTGTTTCAATCCTTGTTTTAATGGATCTTGCACTTCAACAGCCAGATTTGAAATTCACCTTAAATTATTATATCAGAAAAAAATGCTGATGTTAAGTTTTGTCGAAAAATTTTTTTGTGCTACTATTAGTATGCAATATTTAGCCATTTTTATACCCATAACACCATAAATTATATAAATATAATTAGTAAAATTCCACTTTTATCCATTTTTCTCAATAATTTCCTAATAACACTCAATCTATATTACTATAATTAGTATCTAATACAATATATATTTCTTAAAAATTCCATGTTTCATTTATTTGCTTTTTCCAAAAAGTAACAAATATATTAAACTAATTGAAATTCCCTATTAAATCTTAATATCTATATATAAATACATTATAATCATTATTCCTTAAAATCATCTACATTTGTAAAATTACCTAATAGCTTTTTATTCTTCCCTCAACAAAGGATTCTCTGACACATATGGGAAAATAATATACCCTCCTTAAGCTCATACTATAACACTAATACCACCACATAAACCACTAAATACAGGTAAACCTAATACTCTGGTGATAATATTTAGAACATGATAAAAAGCATCAACAAGTTGAAACATTAATTCTGTTAACATAACAATGAATATCTGTAGTGCAATGTTAGTATTGATAAATGGAACTGTAACAGATAGTAGTATAACAGAAAACACAATAATAAGGTAGGTAAAGATAGGCGATGAAGGTAATTCTCTTAATATTCACCTTCATCCCCTATCTTCATTAGGTTGGCAAGGAGGACATTATTGGATAAGTGTTTTAAAAGTCTTTTAAATACATAATTGATATCTAATTCTTTATTTAAAATATTCCTTAATGATATCGCTTCTTCAAAAATAAATGACTCTTGATTCACATTTAAACCTATTCCAATAACCATATATTCTAATTCCTGATTATCAAATTTGGTTTCGATAAGTATCCCTGCGATTTTTTTATTACCAACATAAATATCATTAGGATATTTAAATCTTCCATCAATCCCAAACTCATCTAAAACATTAAAGATACTACCAATAATGATAGGATTAATATCCTTAAGTAAAAATGGTAAATCCTTTTTTATTAATAAGGAAAACAATAGATTTTCACCATATTGAGATTCCCAAATCCGCCCAAACTGACCATGTCCATTGGTTTGGTAATTAGCTTTTACAATAGTGAAATTGGGTAATTGTTTGTAATGTTGCTTAAGGTAATCATTGGTGGAATCAATCACATCAAACTCCATAACATACTGATTAAAATCAATCCGCATCTTTACCACCTAACACAAACATCAACTCAGCTGTACATACTAACTTTTCCCCAACATAGGCATTTGCCATCCCAAAGCCAATACTACCTTTTGCCCTCGTTAACTCGGTTTCTAATCTTAACACATCCCCTGGCACTACTTTATGTTTAAACTTTGCTTCTTTAATGCCCCCAAAATAAGCGATTTTACCTTGATTCTCTGGTACTGATAATAGAGCCACTGCACCTACTTGTGCTAATGCTTCAATGATTAATACCCCAGGCATAACATGTTCAGTAGGAAAATGACCAATAAAATACATCTCATTAGCTGATACACATTTAATACCAACCGCACGTTTACCTGGTTCTAATTCAATAATGCGATCAACTAATAAGAAAGGATAACGATGGGGAATTATCTTTTGAATATCATTACTACTTAACATCAAATCACTCACTCTCGATACTTTTTAAAGATAATCGCCGCATTTTGCCCACCAAAACCAGCACTATTACTTAAGGCATATTTGATAGTACGTTTAACAGCATGATTAGGTGTATAATTCAAATCGCATTCAGGATCAGGTTCTAATAGATTGATGGTTGGTGGTACAATATCATCTTGAATCGCTTTAACACAAATAATCGCTTCTATCGCTCCAATTGCCCCTAGGGCATGTCCTGTCATCGATTTCGTCGAACTAATATTAACACTATAGGCATGTTCACCAAAAGCATTTTTTATTCCTAAGGTTTCTAAACGATCATTATAAGGTGTAGAAGTACCATGAGCATTGATATAATCGATATCTTCTGGTTTAATATTCGCATCATTTAAAGCTTGTATTAGACAATTAGTAATCCCTTCCGCTGTTTCATCTGGTGCAGTAATATGGAAGGCATCACATGTCGAGCCATATCCGACTAATTCCGCTAAAATTTCTGCACCTCTTTTTTTCGCATGCTCATATTCTTCGAGAATTAAAATACCTGCACCTTCAGCCATCACAAACCCACTTCTACGCCTATCGAATGGTATAGAAGCTGCATTAATGTCATTATTCATATTTAAAGCTTTCATCGCGGTAAAACCACCAACACCTAATTCATTGATGGCTGCTTCACTACCACCCGCAAATGCGATATCGATATAACCATCACGAATATAGCGGAAGGCTTCACCAATCGCATTGGTGGAAGCACTACATGCAGTAACGACAGGTAGTGATGGACCTTTCGCTTGAAATTTAATTGCGATGTGTCCACCAATCAAATTGATGATCGCATTAGGTATGAAGAACGGTGAAACTCTGTCAGCCCCTTTTTCATGGGCTTTACGACTTTCCTCATTAATCGTATTTAATCCACCAATACCACTCGCGACAAAAGTTCCAAACCTACTACGATTGATTTCTGCTTTATCCAATCCAGCATGTTGATATGCTTCTTGAGCTGCGATTAATCCCAATATTATGGTGCGGTCTAATCTTTTGACATCGCGTTTATCTAAATAATCCTCGGGATTTAAGTTTTTTACTTCACCCGCAATCTTTACTTTCATGTCACTAGTGTCAAAGAGAGTAATATAATCAATCCCATTTTTACCTGCTTTAATCGCTTCCCACATATCTTGCACATTATTGCCAACTGATGTTACTGCTCCTAAGCCAGTTACAACTACACGTCTTTTCATGTATTTACCCCCTTAATACATTACTAAACCGCCATCACAATTGATGACCTGTCCAGTGATATAACTAGCAAGATTACTACATAAGAAAGCGACTACATTCGCTACTTCTTCAGGTTTTCCTAAACGTTCTAGTGGGATATTTCTTAAATATTCTTGTTTAATCTCATCAGGTAATCCTTCTGTCATCTTCGTTTCAATAAAACCAGGGGCTACCGCGTTACAGTTTACATTGCGCTTAGCAAGTTCTCTCGCCAAAGATTTTGTTAACCCGATAATCCCTGCTTTTGACGCTGCATAATTGGTTTGACCAACATTACCAATTAAACCAACAACACTCGCGATATTGACAATTTTCCCTTCCCGTTGTTTTGTCATGACTTTGGCAGCATGTTTACAACAGTTCCAGGTTCCCTTTAAATTCACATTAATAACCTTATCAAACTCTTCTTCTTTCATCCGTAAAATCAAAGTATCCGCTGTTACACCAGCATTATTAACTAGGATATCTAAACGGTTAAACTTTTCTTGTGCAAAGTTAATTAGTTTTTCTGCATCCTCAAACTTTGCAATATTCGCTTGAACACAATAAGCCTCTTTTCCTAATAATTTGATTTCATTAACCAAACTCTCCGCATCTTGCGAACTTGAATTATAGTTAACAATCACGGTTGCTCCTAATTGAGCTAATTTTAAACTAATCGCTCGTCCAATTCCCGTTGCACCACCAGTCACAATCGCAACTTTATTCGTTAAATCCATGTTTTCACCTTCTCTAGATCTTCTATGGTATTTATCGAAATGACATCGACATCTTTGGTTATTTTCCGCACAAAGCCACTTAAGACATTACCTGGTCCAATTTCGATAAACTTCGTTACTCCATCTTGGATCATCTTATTAATTGTATCTTCAAAATACACGCTACCTTCAATTTGGAGTTTCATCAGTTTATGTAAATCATTTATATCCAAATAATCAGCCGTCGCATTCATAATGATGGGGATTTTAGGCTTATTGTGAGGAATAGTTTGCGCATACCGATAAACATCCCAAGCGGCTTTTTCCATTAACCTTGTATGAAAACCACCGCTTACATTTAAGGGGACTACTCGTTTCGCTCCTCTTAGTAATGCCCTATTACTAACTTCCTCTACAGCTTCCTTAATCCCACCAATCACAAGTTGTCCTGGACAATTATAATTGGCAATACTAACTAAGCCGACATCTTTTGTCACATCATTACAGATATTCTTAACAATGTGCCGCTCTAACCCTAAGATAGCGCACATTTTCCCAGGAAAAGTATGGGCACATTCGTTCATTGCTTCTCCTCTTCGCTTAATTAACTTTACGATTTCTTCATAACCAAAGACACCGGAAGCATACAAGGCGCTATATTCACCTAAACTAAATCCCGCTACTACTTGAGGTTCGATCTTTGCTTCTTTTCTTAAAGTTTCATAGATAGCGATACTAGTAACTAATATACAAGGTTGGGTATATTTAGTGTGATTTAATAACTCATTTTCGGTAAAGATTAGATCTTCTAACTCATAGCCCAAAATTTCATTCGCTTTTTGATAATAGTAATTTATATCTGGTAACTCATAAAAACTTCTTCCCATCCCCTGATACTGGGCACCTTGCCCAGCAAATAATACGGCTAATTTACTCATGATTTTCACCTAGAGAATTTGGAGGGAGTTTTTAAAGTTTTCAATATCATCGAATAAATCTTCAATAATTTTTTTTACTGGTCGAATTTCTTTCACGAGACCCGCGATTTGTCCTGCCATGAGGGAACCATTATCTACATCGCCCTCAAAAACAGCGCGTTTCAATGAACCAATTGTTAAGCGCTCTAATTCTTCAAAGGTTGCTCCTTTTGCGGCCATATCTAGGTAAATTCGCGCCATTTTATTCTTAAGCACCCTTACAGGAGCTCCCGTGGTTCTACCTGTAACTACTGTATCAGTATCTCCTGCCTCAATAATTTTCCGCTTATAATTTTCATGAATAGGACATTCTTCACTCGCTAACATTACCGTACCAACTTGAACTCCCTTCGCTCCTAAAGCGAAAGCAGCTAAGACTCCACGTCGGTCAGCGATACCACCTGCCGCAATAACAGGTATTTTTACCGCATCAACCACTTGTGGTACTAAAACCATGGTTGTGAGTTCACCAATATGCCCACCTGCTTCCGTACCTTCAACGATAACCGCATCAGCACCATTGCGTTCTACTCTCCTAGCTAAGGCTACGCTTGGCACCACTGGAATCACGATAATTCCCGCTTTCTTCCATGCTTCCATAAACGGTCCTGGGTTACCCGCGCCAGTAGTTACAACATGAACCTTCTCTTCGATGACCATTTGCGCGATATCCTTTGCATGGGGTGACATTAACATGATATTAACCCCAAAGGGCTTATCGGTTAACTCCCGACATTTACGGATTTCCGCTCTTATCGTTTCCGCATCATTTGCCCCTGATGCGATTAAACCTAACCCACCCGCATTACTTACCGCTGATGCGAGTTTATGTGTCGCAATATGCGCCATTCCCCCTTGAATTAAGGGGTATTTAATGTTTAATAATTCCGCTATATTTCGCATAGAAACCTCCTACAAAGTGATTAATCCAGCTCCATATGTAAATCCTGAACCAAAGCCAACAAGTAGCACCTTTTCACCTTTAACATTTTCTTTGCTGCTAATGTATTCATCTAAAGCGATGGCGATACTTGCTGCACTGGTATTACCATACTCTTCAATGTTTAAGAAAAATTTATCAAGGCTAATACTTAGATTTTTCGCCACACTATGGATAATTCGGTAATTGGCTTGATGGGGGATAATCTTATCAATTTCATCAATGGTAAGATTTAAATCATTCAAAACTTTCACAATCGCTTTTTCTACCGCGAAAGTCGCAAACTGATAGACTTTCTTCCCATCCATATGAATAAACTTATCCACATACAGCGTCTTATCTAACTCCCCACAGCTAGTGGTATAGAAATAAGCGTTTTCGGTATCACTATTTTCTAAGATTAAGGCACCTGACCCATCACCAAAAAGGACACAAGTGTTGCGGTCAGTAAAGTCCGTGACCTTTGACAGAACTTCCGCACCAATTACTAAGGCATGGTGAAATTTCCCACTATTTAACAAAGTTGCCGCAACTTCTAAAGCATAAATCATACCCGTACAGCCGCTATTGATATCGAAACAAGTGATATCGTTACTACTTAGTCCTAGTTTAGCTTGAACTAAGTTACTTACCCCCGGACTTCGATAATCAGGGGTAAAAGTAGCGACAATGATTAAATCAATTAAATTCTTATCATAATTAACTTTTTCTAAGGCATTTAACGCTGCTTTCGTAGCTAAATCTGATGTATCTTCACCGATCGCAATATGTCTTCTTTTAATCCCCGTTCGTTGAACAATCCATTCATCACTTGTTTCTACCATTTTTTCTAAATCAAAATTAGTAAGGACTTGTTCTGGGATATAGGTACCTGTGGAAACAAGTTTAACACTATTCTTAATCTTCTTCATCACTCTCAATTCCTTCATAGAAGTTAGTATCAAGTAATTGATTAATGTTTGTGATTGTATTGATAATGACATCAACTTCTGTTTGATCCATGTTCTTTAGCGCTTGCATAAATAACTCTTCATAAATACTGGCATATAACTTAATTACCCGTAAACTCTTTTTCGTCAGGTACAGGATGATAATGCGCCGATCCTGTTTGTGACGGTTACGAATCACATAACCTTTTTTGACCAGACTATTGACCGTGATTGATAGTGTCCCATGGGTGACTTTTAACTTGTCCGCAATTTCACTCATCGACTTACTATTGGTCATTCCGATAATATATAAAACCTTCACCTCATTGGGAGTCACATCATCAATGCCATATTCTTTTAAAAATTTTCGTTCAAAGAACTGTAACTTCGATTCAAATTCAAAGAACAAATCACTTAATGTGTTTACATCAATTTGCTTCTTCATAAACACCAATATTCCGATATTTTTTAAACCGTCTGGCTAGGAGTTCTTCCGTCGGTAACTTCTGTAATTCCTTGATTGTTTTTATAAGTTGTTTTTTCACAACCTCAAAGGAGTATTTCGCATTATCCTGTAACCCATTTTTTACTTCGGGAATAATCCTATCAATGATTTTGTATTGATAGAGGTCAAAACTTGTAAGTTTCATGAGCGATGCGCATTTTTTAGCTAGTGACACATCCTTATAAAGAATAGTCGCAAACCCTTCCGGTGAAAGGATGGAATAGATCGCATTTTCAAACATCCAAATCTCATCGCTAACACCAATCGCTAATGCACCACCCGAACCACCTTCACTTAACACAATGGAAATAAGTGGAACCTTTAACTTAATCATCTCCATGAGATTCCGCGCAATCGCTTCCGCTTGTCCCCGCTCTTCCGCCCCAATCCCTGGATAAGCTCCAGGCGTATCAATTATGAAGATAATGGGACGTTGAAATTTCTCCGCTTGTTTCATAAGTCTAAGCGCCTTTCGATATCCTTCCGGATGGGGCATGCCAAAATTGCGTTTGATCTTTTCTTCTGTAGTAACCCCTTTTTCTTCAGCTATCACGGTCACAGGTGTTTTTCCTAAATAACCAATCCCACCGATGATGGCTTTATCATCACCAAATAGGCGGTCACCGTGAAGTTCAATAAAGTCTGTAATCAGGAAATCTATTAAGGCTCTGGTGGTTGGTCGTTTTGGATGGCGCGCCAGTAATACCCGATTCCATACTTGTTCTTCTAACTGATTAAGCATTCTTAGTCCTCCTTCTTATGCATCGAGAGGATTTTTCCCAATACGTTACGTAAATCTTTGCGGTCACAAATTAAATCGACAAAACCTTTTTCTAATTGAAACTCAGCGGTTTGAAACCCTTCAGGCAGATCTTGTTTAATGGTTTCTTTGATAACTCTTTGTCCCGCAAAGCCAATTAAACTCTTGGGTTCGCTAATGATAATATCACCTAACATCGCAAAACTCGCTGCCACCCCACCTGTAGTGGGATGGGTTAAAACAGATATATATAGTAATCCCGCATCTTGATAATACTTTAGGGCGGCAGTAGTTTTTGCCATCTGCATGAGGGAGAAGATGCCTTCCTGCATGCGGGCTCCACCCGATGCTGAAAAGATGATGAGAGGTAGTCTTTTTTCTAAAGCAGTTTCGATTAATCTTGTAACTTTCTCCCCGACCACACTCCCCATACTTCCCATCATGAAGTAACTATCTAATACGCCAAGTGCTACAGGGATTTTATTTATCATTCCTAATCCACAGATAAATGCTTCGTTTTCATTAGTTTTTTCTTGGTAACTTTTTATTTTCGCTTCATAATCGGGAAAATCTAAAGGGTTTGTCGTTCTTAATTCAGTAAAAAGTTCTTGAAAACTTCCTTTATCAAGGATGAGATTTAATCTTTCACGGGCATTTATCCGAAAATGGTAGTTACATTTAGGACACACTTTATAACTCTTAAGAAAATCATCATTATAAATTAACTCTTGACAAGACTCACATTTAATAAATAGATCACTGGGAATATCAATTTTTTCAGTCTTAACTATCTTTTTTCGGACTCTCGTCCGAAAAATTTCTAATTTCGATTTGCGATCTTCTAAAAAATGTTCCATTATGCTTCGCTCCTTACGAGTTCTATGAACCTCTTAATAAAACTAGTATCGTAACTACCACGGACAAAATCGGGATTATGCATGATTAAGTATTGAAACTCGATGTTAGTCTTAATCCCATCGATAACGAACTGTTCTAAGGCGATGCGCATTTTGCGTATCGCTTCTTTGCGGTTTTGTCCGTGAACGATGAGTTTGGCTAGTAACGAATCATAGTAAGGCGGTACAACATAATTACTATAAAGATGGCTATCAATTCTTACCCCAAAACCACCTGGTAAAACTAAATTATTAATCTTCCCTGGGGAGGGAGCGAAGTTATTGTCTACATCCTCCGCATTTATCCGACATTCAAGCGCATGGCCAGTGAAATGGATATTCTCTTGTTTATAACTTAACTCATGTCCATATGCTATTTTTATTTGTTCCTTGACTAAATCAACACCAGTAACCATCTCGGTAATGGGATGTTCAACCTGAATGCGGGTGTTTATCTCGATAAAGTAATAATTACCCTCTCTATCCACAATAAACTCTACTGTCCCCGCATTGACATATCCTAAATATTTCGCGATTTTAATGGCAGCTTGTCCCATCTTTTCTCGCAATTCTTCGGATACAAAGGGACTAGGTGTTTCTTCAATTATTTTTTGATTGCGCCTTTGGATGGAACAATCCCTTTCACCTAAATGAATCACATTACCATAACTATCAGCTAAGATTTGGATTTCGATATGGCGGGGATTTTCAATGAGTTTTTCGATATAGACGCTACGATCACCAAAATTGGCGTAGGCTTCTAACATCGTTCTTTCAAAAGTACGCTTTAACTCCTCTTCATTTTTAACGATGCTTATCCCCTTTCCTCCACCACCATTTACAGCTTTAATTAAGACAGGATACCCTACCTCTTGAGCGATCGTTAATGCTTCACCGAGATTACTTACTATACCATCGGACCCTTTAACAACAGGGACACCGCATGCTTGGGCAATCTTCCGTGCATTAGCTTTATTCCCACATTGCTCAATGACTTTGCTGCTTGGTCCAATAAACTTAATATTACATTTCTCTACAATCTCAGCGAACTTTTCATTTTCGGATAGAAACCCATAACCGGGATGAATAGCGTTACAACCTGTCGCAATTGCTGCGCTAATGATATTATTGATATTTAAATAACTGTTAGCACTTTTTTCACTACCAATACAGATAGCTTCATCGGCAAATTTAACATGTAAACTATCCTTATCCGCGGTTGAATAAACAGCCACAGTGCTAATCCCTAATTCCTTACAAGCGCGAATTATCCGTAATGCTATTTCGCCACGATTTGCTACTAAAACCTTATTCTGCATAATAACCACCTACACAATGGTCATGATGACTTCATCAAAACCTACAGGTTCACCATTTTTTACATGTATCGCTTGCACAATACCACTTACAGGAGAGGTTATTTCATTCATAATTTTCATCGCTTCGATGATGCAGAGGGTATCGCCCTTGTTGACATGTTGTCCCACTTTCACAAAAGGCTCATCCTGCGGGCTACTCGCAGCATAGAAAGTACCAACTAAGGGCGATTTTACTGGAAATCCTGTCGGCTCTGTTTCTTTGACCTCTTTTGGTTTAACCTCAGTCTCTTCCTTTGTAACAGTTACTTTAGGAATACTATCTTTTTCTAGTTTTATCTTAAAGTTATCAAACTCGATTTCTAAGTGGGTGATATTAGAATTTTCAAAGTCTTTTATGATACTTTGAATCTGTTTAAAATCCATGGTGCCCCTCCATTTTAAATAGTTTGATATTCAAAGTATATAACTAAAAATTAAAGCGATAAATTTATCGCTTTAATTAACATGTTCTTCTAAATATTTTACGATGTCTTCTACTGTTCGTAGTTTTTGGGCAACATCATCAGGAATTTGAATGTTAAACTCATCTTCAATACTCATGACAAGTTCAACCGCATCTAAACTATCGGCTCCTAAATCATCTTGTAAGTTGGTTTCTAAAGTAATTTCATCTTTGGCTACACTCAATTCGTTACTAATAATATCTCTTACTTTTTCAAAAATCATCTTTCTTCCTCCATCATCTATATTATATTCTTAATAATTCACATATCCCACTGCTAACACTTGTAAGCCCACATGAGCGACAATCGTTGCTGGTAGATTAAAGATTTCAACCCGTAAACGTGGGAAACGTTCTTTAATAATATTCAACGCAAAATCTAAATCGTTCACATTATTGGCGTATGACACATGGAATACCCCCTTATGTGGATCAATTTCCATGGCCACTCGTTCAATGACTGCTTTAATGGCCGCCTTATAAGTTCTTACTGTTTCTAAACTAACAAGTTTCCCATCCTTGGTAAGTTCAATGACAGGTTTAAGTTTTAAAAAGTTCGCAATCATGCTTTTCGCATTCGATAAGCGTCCATTCTTAACTAAAGCAGTTAAGTCATTTAGGGTGACATAATAGCCACTATTCTCTCTTATCGTCATAACTTTTTCGATAATAGTGTTCACATCATAACCCAACCTTACTAAACGGCAAGCTTCTAGCACCATGCTACAGAGGATACTAGCGGTAGTCTTCGTATCAACAATTGAGACCTCTATCCCTTCAACTAGTTCTTTCGCCAGATGGGCATTTTGATATGTGCCACTTAGTTCTTTGGAGATGGGAAGATAAATGATGTGTTCATAGCCTAAGTCGCGTATTTTTTCATACATGGCCAAGGTATCACCAACAGAAGGTTGGCTCGTTTTGGGGACAAGATCAGTGTTCTTTAATGCTTCATAAAACACTTCATCGCCATTTTGGGCAAAATCCGTATAAATCTTATCACCAATAAAACACGGCAGATCAATATAAAAGAGATTTTCATAACTATGTTTAATATTATAGATTGATGATGAACTATCGGTAAGAATCGCTATTTTTTTCATACTTAACTCCTCAACTGGTCGATTTATATTTAGTAGAGAGAAGGAAAAGGAGAATGGTAAGAAAAGAAGAAGGGAAAGGAGTACGCGTAATTTTCTCATAATTTGAAGTTCAAATATTTTGTATTTCAAACTATTTGAACTTAAAACTATTTTAACATATTCTTCCTATTTGTCAATCGAAATCTATCATTTCCGATAAAAAAAATAACTACACTAACAATCATGTTAGTGTAGTTATCTCCTTTCCCTTATTAGTTTCTTATTCAACCGCAATAATATATGAATAAACAGGTTGATTACCCTCTAAAATTTCTAATTCAACATCTTTATAGTTTTCATCAATGTATTCGCTAATCTTTTCAACTTCAGTTTCATCGACATCTTCACCATAGAAGATGGTGACGATTTCCGTATCTTCATCGATGATTTCATCTAATAGTTTTAATGTCGTTTCTAACCGACTAGGGTTAGAAGTAACAATGTGCTTTTCATAGATACCCATATAATCATTTTTATTAATCTTGAGACCATTATATTGAGTATCACGTACCGCATAAGTAACTTGACCACTCTTAACCTCTTTCATTTGCGCAAGCATCGCCTGATAATTGGTTTCCACATCGACCGTTGGATTGAAAATTAATAGCGAAGAATAACCTTGGGGGATGGTTTTTGTTGGTACGACCCGCACTTCTACCCCTTCAGTGACACTTGCTGCTTGATTTGCGGCCATGATGATATTACTATTGTTCGGTAAAATAATGACGTTTTTCGCATTTACTGCCTTAATTGCTTGGATAAAATCCTCTGTAGAAGGATTCATAGTTTGTCCACCGGAGATGATATAATCGCAACCCATCTCTTTAAAGATATTAGCTAGTCCTTCCCCTGAACAGACGGCGATAATACCATATTCCTTCTTCTCTTTTTCTACTTCTTTGACACTCTCAGTAAAGTGGGTTTCATTAACGATAGTACTATGTTGTTCCTTCATGTTTTCGATCTTTAATTTAATAAACTCGCCGTATTTTTGCGCAAAGTTAAGCGCATTACCAGGTTCATTCGTATGGACATGAACCTTAACGATATCATCATCTTGAACAACGACCAAGGAATCGCCTATCGATAAGAGGTAATTGGATAGTCGTTGTTCCGTAAAGGGGTTAACTCTCGTTTTTTCTTTATCTAATTGTAAAATGAATTCGGTACAATATGTATACAGAATTTCTTCTGTTTTAAACGCTGCTTGAGCGCTTTCTGTTGTTTTTTGTTTACTTACATCAAGCGTTAATTTTTCCCCTAAGATGGCTTTTTCAAAACCTTCATAGAGAACGACTAACCCTGCCCCACCTGAATCGACGACGCCAACTTCTTTTAATACAGGTAATAAATTAGGTGTCCGACTCAAAGAACGCTTAGCTTCTTGAACTAAGCGACTCATGAGTTCTTCAAATGATAACTCTGGTTTAGCAATTAGATTAGCTTCTTCCGCTGATTCGCGGGAAACGGTTAAAATTGTCCCTTCGACGGGCTTCATAACAGCTTTATATGCTGTTTCTACCCCTCTTTTTAAGGCTTTGGCGAAAATAACGGTGTCGATGATATCATACCCTTCTACACCCATCGCAAAGCCACGAAATAATTGTGACAAAATAACTCCAGAGTTACCCCGTGCACCCATTAGTAGTCCGCGTGATAATTTTTTTGCGATTTCTGATACGGAATTACTATCGAGATTAGCTATTTCTTTAGCGCCTGAATTAAAAGTTAGTTTCATGTTCGTCCCAGTATCACCGTCGGGTACAGGGAAAACATTTAGTTGATCGATTCTATCAGCGTTATTTTCAAGATTAACGGCTCCATTGATGATCATTTGTTTGAATAATGAGCCGTCAATTTTAAAAGTTGACATCCAAACTACCTCCTAATTTTCATCAATGACGCGTACTCCCTGTACGTAGACATTCACACTTCTTACTTTCTTACCAAAATGTTGTTCAACATCATAACGGACTTTCTTTTGAATTTCTAATGAAACTTCTGAGATTTTTACTCCATATCCTAAAACTACGAATAAATCAATATCTATCATATCATTTTCACTGCGAATTTGTACACCCTTAGCGTAGTTTTCGCGACGTAAAATCACGGCTAAGCCATCTTTAAGTTGATTATTGGATGCCATACCAACAACCCCGTAACATTGTGTTGCGGCTGTTCCAGCGATTTGCGCAATGGCATCAGTTGAGATATCGATACGGCCATAATCACTTTCAATATGGATACTCATACTAAAAGCCTCCTTAATGTCTTAAAAAGACACTTCTAATTTGTCTATTAAATTTTACTATAAATCCTTATAGTTTACAACTTTTTTTACACTAGTTTTAATTATTTTACTACTTTTTCGTATAATAAATTGTTAAAAATCTTGAAAAAATAGTCAATATATGATAAATTAAGATAGTCAATTGCGGTATAATATACCTATGAAGGAGGTTTTATCTATGGCTAGAGTCTGTGTTATTACAGGTAAGAGAACTACATCTGGCAACAATCGTTCCCATGCGATGAACGCTACAAAAAGAAAGTTTAAAGCCAACTTACAAAAAGTACGGATTTTAGTAAATGGCAAGCCCAAACGTGTGTACGTATCAGCTCGTGCCTTAAAATCCGGTAAAGTTGTACGCGCATAAGTTAGAAAAAAAGTTAAGTATATTATAAACATTCAATATACTTAACATTATCGGTTAAATAATCACATAATTTTTCAAAATGAAGACTACGCTTGAAAATAAGTAGTCTTTTTTCTTTTTTAATGTGATTAATATATTGATTCTTGACTTTTATTAACTTCTTCTTCGATTTTAAGATCTGATTAATTATAATCGCACAATTCATATTAAGTAAATCTTTTAATCTACCTAACTTCGTATCAATTGATACAATACCTTTCACTTGATAATGCTTAAGATACTTAAGCATTTTTCGTGATAAACATATGACAATCACATCTTGTGATTTCGCTTTAATATTATGATACGTTTCATTAAAATTCGCAAGCATTTCGCTTTTTCGACCATCATTTACCACTTCAAGGAAATAACCTTCCTGTTTTAATCTTTCTTCTAAAACATGATATTTATCATGATTTTTCCCATAAACAATAATAATGCCAATTTTACTGAATACTAGTTTCATCTTTATCACCTATTATCATTATCAGTAAAAATTGGCATTATTATTTATCTAAAGCGAATATTGATTATTTTTCCCGTTTAAAAATCCTTAAAAAGAATCTGACGATCGCTGATAAAAACTTGGGTAATTTAATACTATAAAAGCGCATAGAATAACCCCCTTAATTTCACACTCTCTGTTATATATTATGAAATACGGGGGAAAGTTATGATTATTAGTCCTTACTTTCGACAATTAGTAAATGGCCACCAGTAAAACTAATTATCCCATAATCACCAGTTATCTCGTTACTTATACATAATGAATCCTGATTCTTTAATAAATAGTTATCTAATCCATATTTAAAGTTTTTTAATGCTAGGGTTACTGGTTTATCATACATAAAGAAGGAAATATACTTGTAAGTGCTCTTCTTTATGTTATATGTACCAGGTTTCTTTAGATAGATCTTATTATGTTCATCATAGATATATAGTTCGCATTCAGTGTTTTTAATGCGTTCAAAGAGAAACAAAGTACTTAAGAAATGGTCTAACCGCTTTCCCGTTACCCCGAAGAGATTGATAACTTTCGGTTTCAGCGTTAGGACAAACTCAAAAGCTAGTTCCGTATCGGTATTATTTTTTTCACTTTTGTATTTATTAATATTTTTACATATTTTCTCTAATCTGTTTAAGTCTTCTAGACTAATTGAATCAAAATCACCAAAGGCATAATCAAGGGCAATTCCCATATTAAGTAATCTTATCGCACCGTAATCGACGCCAATGGTAATATCAGATGGATGCATATTTAATAATTCTAAATCAAAAGGACTACCCGCTACAATATTGACAATCATTTTAACACCTTTAAGGAGTTAATGGCTTGTTTTCGATCTTTACTAGAAAAGATATAATTACCCGCAACGAGAATATCCGCACCATTTTCTAAACAAAGCTTTCCTGTTTGTTCGTTAATACCTCCATCAACTTCAATCAAGTAGTTGAGGTTATTTTCCATCCGATAGTTTTTTAAAGTGCGAATCTTTTTCAAACTGGAAGGAATAAAGGTTTGAGCCCCAAAACCAGGATTTACGCTCATTACTAAGACTAAGTCGCATAAATCGAGGACATTAATAATACTTTCGATAGGCGTATGGGGATTAAGCGTAACACCAGCTTTAATATTGTGGCTTTTAATTTCTTGTAAGGTGCGATGTAAATGTACACAAGCTTCTACATGAACAGTTAAATAATCTGCCCCAGCATCCACAAACTCCTTGATGTAACGTTCTGGTTTTTCAATCATTAAATGGACATCAAATGGTAAGTGGCTATGCGGTCTTAATGCTTTAATCACAGGTGGTCCAAAGGTGATATTGGGGACAAACATCCCATCCATGACATCTAAATGGATTAAGTCTGCCCCAGCTTCAGTTATTTCAATCACTTCATCTTTGAGACGACTAAAGTCCGCTGATAATAACGAAGGCGCAACTAACATAATATCCTCCTACTTACGGGGATAAATAACCCGTTGTTTCTTAATTTCCTCATAAAACTCTTTATAATGTTCGTAACGCTTGTCGTATACAAAATTACTACCTAACTTTTCTTTTACTGCGCAAGAAGGTTCATTAATATGTAAACAACCTCGAAATTTACAGTCTACACTTAAATCGAAGAATTCTATGAAGGAGTTCGCTAAAATCTCCGTATCAATCTTGAACTCTTGGAAGTCAAGACTCGAAAATCCAGGTGTATCGACAATTAAGCCACTACCAACTTTAAATAATTCAACATGGCGGGTGGTATGTTTACCTCGCCCTAATGCTTCGGATATTTCATCGGTCTTTAAGGTAAGATGGGGGTTAATCGCATTGATCAAACTTGATTTCCCCACACCTGATTGTCCTGCTAAGACGCTTATTCTATCTTGTAAAGTTTCAATAACAGCAGCAATTGAAGTTTGATCATATTTAGAAGTGGTAATGACTTGATACCCAATCGATTTATAATATTCGATATATGGATAAATAAAGTCATCCTCTAATAAATCGAATTTCGTAATAATGATTACAGGTGTAATGTCTAAGGCTTCAATAACGGTCAGAAATCGATCTAACAATAGTTGACTAAAATCAGGTTTCTTAATAGAAAACACCAACAATACTTGATCGATGTTCGCAACTGGTGGACGTACTAACATGTTTTTCCGTTCGCTAATTTCAGTAATATATCCTTGATAAGGTCCAGTGACTGTAAAAGTAACACGATCACCTACTAAAGGGGTGATGTTAATGTTGCGGAAAATACCACGTCCGCGACATTCATATATATCTTTTGATTCCTCTTCTTCTACGTAGTAGAATCCACTGAGCGCTTTAACGATTAATCCCTTTGGCATACCTACTCCTTCTCTAATAACTTAGCTTTTTTCGCACGTAATTGTCCACAAGCTGCATCGATATCAGCACCTTTTTCTCGTCTTACTGTCACATTAATGCCTTCATCTTCTAACACCTTAACGAACGCGTTAATGCGTTCTTGACTTGGTTTTTCATAACCTCGTTCAAAGACATAGTTTATCGGAATGATATTGACATGACATATTAACGGTTTAACTAAAGCAGCTAATCTTCTAGCCTCTTCTTCATTATCATTAATACCATTTAGTAAACCAAACTCGAAACTTACTCTTTTACCAGTAACTTCATTATAATATTTCACAGCTTCCATGAGTTTTTCTAATGGATAAACTCGATTAATGGGCATGATCATGCTCCGCGTTAGATTTGTGGTCGCATGAAGCGAAATCGCTAAGGTAACTTGGAGTTTCATGTCCGCAAACTCATAAATCTTCGGGACAATCCCACAAGTCGAAACCGTAATATGTCTTGCGCCGATATTAAGGGTTTTTTCATGATTGATGATTTTGATAAATTTCATCGTGTTGTCAAAATTATCAAAAGGTTCACCACTACCCATAATGACAACACTGCTTACTCTTTCATTATAATCATCGAGATGTTTTTGGATTTCGACGACCTGACTAACAATTTCTCCGCTATCGAGATTTCTTGCGAGTCCACCAAGCGTTGAAGCACAGAAAGTACAACCCATGCGACAACCAACTTGGGTGGTAACACAGACGGAATAACCATAATCATGTTCCATTAGAACACTTTCGATATAATGTCCATCTCGTAACTCAAATAAAAACTTCTTTGTTCCATCTTTGGATACCTGTAAGGTATCGAGTTTAAGTATTTCAATATCGAAGTTTTCATTGAGTTTATTGATTAAGGTTTTAGGTAAGTTAGTCATTTGTTCAAAGGAGTCAACGCGTTTATTATATAACCAATCAAATACTTGACTAGCTCGATATTTCTTTTCATTAAGATTCAAGAAATAATTTTCTAATTCTTCAATTGTATATGAGTAAATATTTGTTTTCATTAACTTCACCAATTTATATTTTAACACATTTTCATAAGAATTAAAGTAAATGTATCAGTAAATAACTAAATCCCCACAAAAGTAGGGATTTAGTTATCAAATAATTTTAAAAGTAATTTAATTCTTATTTATCCTTCTTATTTTAATTATTTAAATTCTGGTAACCAACCTTTATGTGCTTCAATTAAGTCATCACATAGATTCTTTATATCATCAAGGGATAATTCACTAGAAGTATGCGGATCCATATAAGCTGCTTGATAGATGTATACTTTTTTACGCGTGCGGGCAGCTTCAATGGTTAATAATTGCACATTAATGTTAGTTAAGTTAATTGCGGCACATTGAAGTGGTAATTCACCTACATAACATGGATTAACTCCGTTCTTATCAATCATGCATGGTACTTCAACACAAGCACGTTTAGGTAAATTAGTGATGAATAACCCTTTGTTTACCACATTACCATGCACACGGTAAGGTTCATCAGTTTCCATTGCTTTAATGATATGAGCAGCATATTCATGGCTCTTATGATGTTCGAGATAATTTGTTTCAACTAATTCTTCCCGTAGTTTAATCCAACCATTGATTTGATTAATACAACGGCGTGGATATTCATCTAAAGGTATCTTATACCTGTCAATTAGTTCAGGATATTTGGATTTAATATACCAAGGTAAATATTCCGCACTATGTTCACTGGACTCAGTAACATAATAACCGAAGCGATGCATGATATCATGACGGACTAAATCCCAACTTAAGTCATACTCACCACTTAAAGAACGTCTCTTAATTTCAGGATATAAATCATTACCTTGTTCATCGGTAATTTCTAATAACCACGCTTGATGGTTGATTCCCGCAATCTTCCATTTACATTTAGAAACATATTCGGACATTCCGACGGTACCGAGTAAGCCAGGTACACAACCTTGAACACTATGGCATAAACCAATAACCCGTAATCCAAGTACTTCTTCCATGTAGCCTGTTAGAATGGCCATGGGATTAGTATAGTTTAAGAATAAAGCGTCAGGGCAGACTTCGTGGATATCTTTCGCAAAGTCTTCTAATACTGGAATAGTTCTTAAAGCCCGGAAAATGCCACCGATTCCTAAAGTATCCCCGATGGTTTGTCTTAAGCCATATTTTTTTGGCACTTCAAAATCAGTTACTGTACAAGGCTCATAGCCACCAACTTGAATCGCATTGACGATATATTTTGCCCCACGCAATGCTTCTTTTCTGTCATAATACTTTTTGATAATTGCTTTACCCTTATGAGTGTTGTTGATGGTATTTAACATCCGATATGAATCTTCTAAGCGGACAGGATCAATATCATATAACGCCACTTCAAATTCCCCTAATTCGGGCGTTAAGATGCAGTCCCCAATAACATTTTTTGCGAATACGGTACTACCAGCACCTAAAAAGGTTAATTTAAACATGTTTACACTCTCCTCAGTTTCCTATGTAGGTGTATTTTCATCATATTTGTATCGTATCATAAGTTGTAACGATAGTAAACAAGAATAATTAAAAGTTCTGATGTTAAAATTAAATCTCCCTGAAGGGAGATTTAAGTAGAATGAGATGAATATATTAAAGAATAACCTGATACAATATACAAACATAATGGAATTAAATAAAGGTAATTTCCCTTTTCAAAGGTAAGAAACAAAACTAAATACAATAAACCAACTAATACTAAAATAATTCCTACAAGACGAAAATGTTTTTGCCGCATAATGAAACAAACCAATATTAAAATTAAAGAAAAATAGAAAAGACCATGATTAATATAAATGGAAAGATAATAAGTTTTGGTTAGTTCTAATAATCTAACACGATGATCGAGTAAAAAGTAAAAATTAAAGACGCTTCCCACCATACAAGCCATTAACATCGTAATTCTTTTGCTCATAGTAAAAACTCCTTTATATCACTTATATTGTCGGATATAAAGGAGTAATTATGCATCTTTTTTAAAACAAGCGATGAAGAAAATATCAGCATCGTCAATTTGATCGATAAGTTGGATAAATCCTTCGCTATTTAACGATAATTTTTCAAAGGGTTCTTTATCTAGTTTGAAAGTTGGGTATTTACTTAAGATATATTCAACCATCTTTTCATTTTCTTTTTTATTTAAAGTACACGTACTATATACTAAGGTACCATTGGGTTTAACTAATTTAACCGCTTCATCAATGATTTCTTTTTGAAGAACAATGATTTCATCTAAATCAGTTGGTTTTTTATTATATTTAATCTCGGGTTTTCTTCGAATAACTCCAAACCCACTACAAGGGGCATCAACTAACACGCGATTAAAACTTTGGGGTGGAAAGATATCTGTAAGCTTACGCGCATCACACAGGACTGGTTTAATACAACTTAAGCCTAAGCGTTCTTGATGTTCCTTGATGAGTTCGATTTTATGTTCATGAATATCGCAAGCATAAACTTTTCCATCATTATGCATCAATTCAGCAATATGAGTAGTCTTTCCTCCAGGGGCAGCACAAACATCAATGATGCTTTCTTGAGGTTTTGGGTCAAGAATACGAGCAACATGACTACTACTTAAATCTTGAATATACACCAAACCATCCTTATATAAAGAGGTATGCGCAATATTTTCATCTAAGACTCTTATTACTTCTTTTAGAGTGGTTTCTTCATATTTTATTTCATATTCAGTTAATTTTTTGAGAATATTTTCTCTAGTATCTTTATATAAGTTTAACCTGATATATTGATGCGGTTTTTGGTTATTTAGCTTACAAACTTTTTCCGTTAACTCATAACCATATTGTTTAACCCACATTCTAACAAGCCACAAAGGATGGCTAGTGCTAATGGCGAGTCTTTCCACATCATCACTAATATTATTTATGTCTTGTATACCATTACGAAGAAAGGAACGTAATACGCCATTCACAAAGGATGAAGCTTCTTGTTTATATTCTTTGGCTAGTTCTACTGCTTCATTAACGATCGCATGATTAGGAATACGGTCTAAATAAACGATTTGATACACAGCCATTCTAAGAATATTTCGTATCACATCATCGACTTTTTTACTTCCTATGTACTTACTTAAATAATAATCTAAGGTAAGTAAATAAGTAATTGTGCCATACACTAACTCCGTTAGTAGGCGTTTATCAACATCTTTTAAGTGATATTTATTTAACACTTCACTAAGCAAGAGATTACTATATGCATCCTCTAACAATACTTGATTAATAATCTCTAACGCTAGTTTTCTTACTTTTGTCATCCTACTCAATCCACTCTTCTTTAAGCTCGATTATTTCCACATCGGGCATTTTCGCTTTGATTAATTGGGCATACTTTCGCATTCCATCAATTTCGGTGAAAGTATGACTCCCTAATAAAAAGTTTAACCCAATATGGCGCGCATATAAGAGGGTGGTTAATGATTTTTCTCCTGTAATGTAAGCATCACAACCTAACGCTTTAGCTTCATGTAGACTAGCGAGATCTTTCCCACTACCAGAGACAATACCGACTCGCTTAATCATTCGATCATTATTCTTCCACACTCTTACCTTATGACCCAAGACATTTTCTAACCTTTTTGTAAGTTCATCTAGCGTTTGCGGTTGAAGATTACCTACTACTCCAAAATAGAAACCTTCATAGAAACTAATGCGGTCAGTGACTTCTAATCCTAATCGCTCCGCTAACGCATAGGAAGGACCAAACTCACTCGCATCTAAAGGTAAGTGGTTGAAGAAGTGAATGAGGTTATGTTCTTCTAAAAACTTCAAACAGGCTTCTCGCATTTCAAAATGGTCTTCCCAAATATTGTGGTGGGTTAAGATTAAATCAACTTGCTTTTCAAGCGCTTCTTTAAGAATATCAGGTGTTAAGTTAACACTATAACCGATTCTATTTACTTCTTTTACATGATAATTATTAAAGCCAAATTGAATCCCATCATTAAAGAAATCAAGGGTTGCTTGTGGGAAGAACGATAAAGCTACTTCTTCGAATCTTTTAACACTCATTAATCATCATCCTTTTTCTTATCTCGATATATAATCATCGCTGAGTAACAATAGATCTGATTACGATGATCGTAAAAATTACTTACTTGGTATTTGATATCAATTAAATCTTTTTCATCAATTTTTTCTAAAAACGCATTGATACTTTCTTCTAAATCTTTTTCATGTTCTTCATCAAAGATTTTAACTTTAATTGCCATAAAAATCACCTAATCTAACCTATGTTTATAAAAATTTCCATAAACCGCTTGACTCTTAAAAACATTGGTGAAGGCTTTATCGTCAACTTCTTTAATAATCGACAACACATTATATAACTCAAAGCTTGAAATAACCATCATAAGGATTGTTTTTTCTTGTCTTGAGTAAGCACCGATACTTGGAATAATGGTAATGCCACGATAAATGCGTTTATGGAGAGTTTCAATCAGTTCATCCTTCTTATCTGTTACGATTAGTAGAGTTAGTTTATTGTGACGGGTATGAATTTTATCGATTACTAAGGTTGAAATAAACAAGTTGATAATCGTATAGAAGGCATAAATCCACGAATCAAATAAACCAACAATCAAAATAATAATACCATTTAAGATGAAGGAATAATGGCCAAAAGGACGATCTTTTTTAAATGAAAGATACTGACTGATGATATCCATCCCACCCGTGGATGCACCTACTTTTAAAGTGATCCCAACGCCGATTCCCGTGATTGTTCCTCCTAATAACGCACTAAGCATTAAGTCATTATGAAGTCCTTGTTCAGATAAAATCTCAGGAACGGGTAAGATAGCTAAGGTAATCATCCCATTTAGTACTGCCAGAAAACTTAAGAAAGTGAACCTTTTACCTAACGATTGAAAACCTAAATAGAAGACCGGAATATTGATAATAAACCAAATAATCCCGACACCTAAATCATAAGAGAGAAAACTACCAAATGTATTATCAATAATACCATAGATAATTTGGGCAATTCCAGTAAAACCACCAGTTTTTAACTTGGCTGGGATAATAAACCATTTAATACCTAAAGAATAAAGGGTTGAACCAACTAAAGTTACTAATATATTAATAAGCTTTTTATTATCACGATATTTAAGTAATTCCTTCATGCAGTGCACCTCGATAATCTATCTTCGACTCTCAATTATAACACTTTTTCCCTTGATTTTGAAACATTTTTCATAAAAAGAGCACTTGGCTTACCAAGTGCTTATTTGATGATTTCTGGTTCGGGATATTTTACACCAAAGGTTTCGACAGTTACGCGTTTCATTACTTGTGGTTGGATTGGACGGTCGTTATGGTCTGTCTCCACTTTCGCGATTTTATCTACAACATCCAATCCTTCAATAACCTTACCAAAAGCAGCGTAATGACCATCTAAATGGGGCGATGCTTCATGCATAATAAAGAATTGACTACCCGCACTATCAGGATGATAACTGCGCGCCATTGATATCACCCCAGGAGTATGTTTTAAATCATTCTTAAAGTTATTGGCTGTAAACTCACCTTTAATCCGATACCCTGGTACGCCTGTACCTGTGCCATAAGGACAGCCACCTTGAATCACAAAGCCTTCGATAACACGATGGAAAATGAGTCCATCATAAAAATTATTCTTTACCAAACTGATAAAGTTATTGACGGTGTTAGGCGCAATATCTGGATAAAGTTCAATTTTAATGATATCTTGATTTTCCATTTCAATTGTCACAATGGGATTTGGCATTTTCTTACCTCACTTATTCTAGATTAAACCTTTTGCCAACTTCAAAGGGATGTTTCCCGTTCAAAATATCTTTTAAAGACTGCCTTGTTTTCCCTTCGAGTTGTACTTCTAATAGTTTAATCGCTGTATCATCGCTAGTGTGAACTACCACACCATCTTTCATTAGCGCAATGATTTCCCCTGGTAACCCTTCTCTTAATGTTTTCTGCTTACTTGCTTTATAAACCTTAATGCGTTTTCCATCTAATATTGTATATGCACCAGGAAATGGCGAAAGTCCCCGTATTTGATTATATACATTTTTTCCCGATTTGTCCCATCTAATGATTTCATCCACTGGTTTAATGTTATAAGCGTAAGTAGCCTCGGCAGGATTCTGTTTAATAGGAGTAATTTTTTTCGCAAAGATTAATGGTAGAGTGTCCATGAGAAGTTCCGCGCCAAGTTTACTTAATTTATCATGGAGACTTCCCACATCATCATCTTCTAAAATCGCAATTTCTCTTTGTGCGATAATATCCCCTTCATCCATCTTTTCCGACATATACATTATCGTAATACCCGTTTTTTCTTCTCCCTCAATAATCGCTTTATGGATGGGAGCACCACCGCGATATTTTGGAAGTAACGAAGCATGAACATTAATGGCTTTATATGGTGGTGTTTCTAATAAGATTTTGGGGATAATTTGCCCATAAGCACAGGTCACAATAAGATCTGGTTCCCAAGCTAAGATTGGTTCGTAATCAAGTTTTATCTTCTCTGGTTGAAAGACAGGAATATTATACTTTTCCGCTACCACTTTAACTGGTGGTGGGGTAAGGATTTGTTTTCTTCCGACTGGTTTATCGGGTTGAGTTACTACCCCTACGACTTCATAGGGACTATGGATTAAGGCTTCTAAAACATTCACCGCAAATTCTGGTGTGCCCATAAATACAATACGCATGATATCAACTCCTACATGATAAAGGTGGGATAACGATCGATGATGACATTGATGGGACTATCTTGATAACTAGTTAAAATGTGTTCTAAACTTTCAGCTAATTTGCTTTCTTGTTTAAATTTAATGATGATTTGGGTGGAATATAGATTATTAAGTCTTTTAACTTGCGGTACGACTGGGCCTAAAATTACTGTTTCATTGGATAATTGACTTTTCAAGTAATTAACGATTTTATTTCCTTCTTTTAAGGTATCTTGGAAGATCTCACTTTGAACGATAATTTTAGTTAAGTAATAATAAGGTGAATACTTTCCTAATTTACGGACCTTCATTTCTTGGTTAAAGAAGGCTAAATAGTTATGTTCAGCTGCAAGTTTAATCGCATAATGTTCAGGATTATAGGTTTGAATGATGACCTCACTATTTTCCTTATGCCGTCCTGCCCGTCCAGCGACTTGCATGATTAGTTGGAAGGTCTTTTCACTAGCGCGAAAATCGGGTAATCGCAAACTAATATCCGCTAACAATACCCCGACTAAGGTTACATCTTCAAAGTCCAACCCTTTCGCAATCATCTGTGTTCCTAATAATATATCTGCTTGTTTTTCTTTAAATAACTTGATGATGCGATCATGATCACCTTTGTTGCTGGTGGTATCGACATCCATTCGAATGATGCGGGCATCGGGGAAGGTCTTGATTAACTCTTCTTCTACTTTTTGCGTACCATACCCAAAGCCCTTAATGTGTTTACTTTTACATTTCGGACATTCGGTAACGACGGGCATTTCAAAGCCACAGTAGTGGCACTTTAAGCGTTTCGAGGTTTTATGATATGTTAAGGAGATGTCACAGTTCTGACACATGACTGTATAACCGCAACTGCGGCATAATAAGAAATTCTCATAACCGCGGCGATTCAATAACAGTATTACTTGTTCATGTTTATTTAAACGGTCAGTGATTGCTTCTTTTAAACATTCCGAAAAAATACTAAGGTTACCCCGCTTAAATTCGTTTGTCATATTGACAATGGTAGCTTTAGGTAGTCTAGTTAAAGTCGCACGTTTAGGAAGTTCTAGCAAAGTATAGACCTTTTTAATAGCCCTTGCATAAGATTCCAAACTCGGAGTAGCACTACCTAAAACTAAGGTAGCGTTATAAGTTTTGGCTCTAATCTTGGCAATTTCCACCGCATGGTATTTTGGCATTTCATCTTGTTTATATGTTAACTCATGTTCTTCATCGATGATGATGACACCAAGGTTCGTAAAAGGTGCAAATATCGCGCTTCTTGCCCCGACGACAATCTTTACCTCTTTATTTCTAATCTTGCGCCATTCATCATATTTTTCTCCCAAAGATAAGCCACTATGTAGTACAGCCACAAGATTACCGAAACGTTGTTTAAATAGTTGGACAATTTGGGGTGTTAACGATATTTCGGGAACAAGCATGATAGCTTCTTTACCGAGTCTTACTACTTCCTCAATTACATGTAAATAGACTTCGGTTTTGCCACTACCAGTAACACCATGCAGTAAAAAGATTTCCCCTGATTCATTTACAATACTATTCTTTATCGCATTAAAGGATTTTAATTGATCGAGATTTAACTTGTGTTTATAGCGTTCCTCATAGATATCTGCATATGGCGTGCGATATACTTCTTCTTTTATTTCTTTTATAATACCTTTTTGAACTAATGACTTCAGGGTTTGTGGTGAAACTTTCAATAATTTAATGAGGTCGCTCTTCTTTAAGCGACCATTCATTTTAAGTTCCTCGATTACTTGTTTTTGTTTAGTCCCTATGACATCAACTTCTTTAATTAATTCTAAATATGTGTCATACTTAACATTTAATTTATCTTTAACTTCATAAACTAAATCAACTTCATTACTTGCGATCGCTTGTTTTACATACTTATAATCTTCTTTTTGGATTACATCAATATTTATGACATCTTTATTTTGAAAATATGGGGCTAGATGTTCATTTAAATCAGTTGTTAATTTAACTAGTTTCTTTTCATACCGTGCTTTAATGGCACTAGGTAACATCGCTTGAATACAACTAATTAAGAAACTAGAAGTATCCCTACTCATAGTAAACGCCAAGTCGATTAGTTCAGGGGTTAGGCTTGGCGTTATATCTAATATATCGCTGATTGGTTTTAGTTCTTGGGGGACAGTAGCATCATTGTCAAGGCTTATGACATAACCCATAACTTCACGCATACCAAAAGGCACCTTGACCCGCATCCCTACTTCAATAACATCTTCAAGATAAGACGGGACAAGATAACTAAAAGGTTTATTCACATTTTTGACTTTAACATCAACAATCACATTCGCAATCATGTTAATCCCCCCTAATTGATAAAAAAACCTTGAATGGTGGAAGTTCAAGATTTTAAAATTTGATGTTTAGTTTTCCTTCGACGATTTCTTCTAACGCTTGCCCCACTGATTTGACGCATTTAGGATTTTCTACACGAACTGGGTCTCCTTGGTCAATTTGTTTTGCCCGTTTCGCACTGATAATTACTAACTTGTACTTCGAAGGTACAATATCTAATAATTTATCAATGGATGGATAGCGCATAGAATTATTCCACCTCCAACTCCAACATCTTCATATATTTTTGAATAGTTCTTTCCGTACGAGCATGTTCAGCTCGAATAATCGCCATAATGCGGTCAGCCGCATTTTCAACCGTATCATTTACGACGATATAGTCGTATTTATAAGCCATATGGATTTCCCGCTCAGCTTTTTCCATGCGTTGATTGATAACTTCCTCAGGCTCCGTTGCCCGCTTCATGAGTCGTTCTCTTAAAGCCTGTCTTGATGGTGGCGCAATGAAAATGAAAACCGCATCAGGCATTTTTTCTCTAACCTGGAGCGCTCCTTGAACCTCAATTTCAAGTACGACTTCCTTACCTTTTGCGAGTGATTCTTCCACATAATCGAGCGGTGTCCCATAATAATTACCCACAAATTCAGCATACTCAAGGAACTTACCTTCCTTGATTCGTTGTTCGAATTCTTCCCGACTAACGAAATAATAATCTACTCCATCTTTTTCACCCTCGCGTGGTGGTCGGGTTGTCATAGAGACAGAGTATTCGAGATTATGTTTACCTAGCTCAAATAAGGCTTTTCGTACTGTACCTTTTCCTACTCCAGATGGTCCCGATATGACGATTAACAGACCTCTTTCATTTAGTTTCATAGTTGTTACTTCCCTTCGCACATTCGCATTATTTTTTATCTATTATCTATATTATCATAACACCTTTTTAAAATTTTTTTAAGTATTTTTACTTACTTTTTTAAAGATTTTATTTTTTATATTTCTACATTATTTATTATTCTATCCTTTATCTATAGTTACATGAAAAATCTTGTCATTTCAATAATTTATCGTTTAATTACTTAGAATAATAAATAGTTTGAACTATATACGCTAATCATGATAAAATGATGTGAGGAAAACAACTGAAAAGAGTGAGAACAATGTCATTTGATGGAATATTCACCCATTACATGGTCAAAGAACTAAATGAATATCTTCTTAATGGTCGGATAAATAAGATTTATCAAGTATCGAATTATGAACTACTGTTTGTGATTCGCTCAAAAGAAACCTATAAACTTTTAATTTCCATTGACCCTAAATACGCCCGCATCCATATCACAGAAATGGATTATGAAACGCCAAGTGAACCCCCAATGTTTTGTATGTTACTAAGAAAACATCTTGAAGGTGGTTTAATCGAAACAATTACGCAAATTGGTAATGATCGCATCATTGAAATTCGGATAAGTAACCTTAATGAAATAGGTGACCGTGTTTATAAGAAACTCATGGTTGAAATTATGGGTAAACACTCCAATATCATCTTAGTTAATGAAGAAACTAACCTAATTATTGATGCGGTAAAACGAATATCTCCCTTTTTAAATAGTTACCGTACCATTCAACCAGGGGCAGAATATATTCTTCCACCTAGTCAAAATAAAGTCAACTTCTTTAATGGTACCGAAGTAGACTTTAATCGGTTTGCAGCGGAATCAGATAATCTATCTAGACAATTAATCGATTACTTTGAAGGATTAAGTCCTTTATCAAGTCAAGAATTACTTCATGATGCCATCTTAACTGAAGCTGGTATCTATCATGCATATAAGAAGTTTATCAAGAGATTAGAGACAGAATATCAACCTACGATGATTATTACCCCAAAAAAGGATTACTTTTACGTAATTGATTTAAAACACATTGAAGGAGAACGAAAGCATTATCCTACCTTAGGTAGTTTATTAGATCGGTTTTACTTTGATAAAGAGAATCAAGAACGCATTAAGCAACAGACCCAAGATTTAGAAAAATTCATCAAAAACGAATATGAAAAGAATAAAAATAAACTTAATAACCTGACAACGGACCTTGAATTAGCCCAACAAGCCTTAAACTTTCGAAAAATAGGCGACCTAATATTAACTTATGCTTATTCAATCACACCAGGTCAATCAATTGTTAGAGTTCTTGATTACGAAACGAATGAAGAAGTCGAAATCGAACTTGAACCTAACTTAACTCCTGTTGAAAATGCCAATCGGTATTATGCCAAGTATCAAAAAGCAAAAAGTGCCATGGTTCACATCACCGAACAGATTGAAAGCACAAAAGAAGAAATCGCTTATTTTGAACTTCTGCTCGAACAAATCAAGAATGCTTCTTTAACAGACGCTCTAGAAATAAGACAAGAATTAGAACTATTGGGATACTTAAAACCGCAAGTTACCAAAATCAGGAAAGCGAAAAAACCCCAATATGAGAAATACCTTATTGATGGCGTGGAAATCTTAGTCGGTAAAAACAATATCCAAAACGAATACATCACCCATAAAGTTGCTTCCCGTAACGATTACTTCGTTCATGTTAAGGATATGCCAGGAAGTCACGTCATTATCCGTAATGTCACAGAATTAACTGAAAATGTTTTGCGGGCTGCGGCTCAACTCGCTAGTTACTACTCAAAAGCCCGGAAGTCTTCTTCAGTACCGGTTGATTATACGTTAGTTAAACATGTTAAGAAAGTTCCAGGTAGTAAATTGGGTTTTGTGACTTATGATCGTAATAAAACAATTTATATTGACCCTGATGAAGATTTTATCCATAAACTTAGAATGAAGAATAAAGTTTAACCTTTATTCTTCATTTTTCTTTATAGGTAAAAATTTGACAACGCAAATTTCGTCATCTTTCTACTAATTTCGCGCAATAATCACCATAATAATATTGAGCGAAATGGAGGGAGAAAGATGCGAAGTGCGCATTTGTTAGAAGGAATAGAGTTAATCTATAAAAGCCCCAATTATCATGAAGATATTGAAATCAGGTATTTGAGTGAGAATACCAACGATATAAAACCAAATACCTGTTTTATCTGTATAAAAGGTAGTAAAGTCGATTCCCATGAATTAATAAATAATCTATCTAATGATGTAGTCTTAATCATCGCTACACGAGAACTCCAAACTTCCATCCCTTATGTAATTGTCAAAGATACTTTAGAAATCATTCCCCTTTTAGCCACTAGGTTTTATCATCATCCTAGTAAAAAGCTAAATCTAATTGGCGTAACGGGTACGGATGGTAAAACAACAACGGCTCTCATCATAAAACAACTCCTTGACCACTTTACGCCATGTGCCTATATCGGTACCAATGGCTTTAAATATTTAAAACATGACTACGAAACCACCCTCACCACCCCGAAATCACTCTCCTTAAATAAGTATCTATCAAAGTTAGTTGAAGAAAATATCGATTATGTAAGTTTAGAAGTATCTAGTCAAGGGTTAGATACGCACCGCGTTGATCATCTCCACTTTAAAGTAGCCATCTTTACTAACCTCACCCATGAACATTTAGACTTTCATGAAACCATCGAAAAGTATTTCTCCGCAAAAGCTAAACTGTTCCAAATGTTAGATAAAAATGCTTATGCCATCATCAATTTAGATTCACCGTTTGCTGATGATTTAATTAAATTAACTAAAGGAAAAGTTATCACTTATGGTAAGAATCTTGACAGCGATTATTGGATAACGAACATAAGACCAGATTTCCCTAATACTTATTTTGATTTAATCGTGAAAGATAAAGCTTATACTAATATTAGTTTATCCTTATTTGGTGATTATAATGTTTACAATGCGGTCGCGAGTTTAGCTTGTCTTGATAGTTTAGGATTTGAATTAACAGAAATAATTCCATATTTAAAGAACATTAAAAACATTGAAGGGCGTATGGTAAATCTTGAATTAGGACAACCCTTTAAAGTGATTGTGGACTTTGCGCATACACCTTATGCTTTAGAAAGTCTCTTAAAAAATCTTCAAACCCTCAAAATGAATAAACTAACCTTGGTTTTTGGTTGTGCAGGTGAACGAGATAAAACGAAACGCCCTTTGATGGGAAAAATCGCAAGTATCTATGCGGATAAAATCATTATCACGAGTGAAGACCCGAAAAGTGAAGACCTTCTCTTAATAATAAGGGATATCATCATGGGAGTGGATGATTTGTTTAAAGTTGAAATTGTCCCAAATCGTAAACAAGCCATCCAAAAAGCGATTGAAGAAGCGGAAGAAAATGATATCATCTTGATAACTGGAAAAGGTAATGAACATTATGAACTATTTAACGGTTATAAAGTGGAACATAATGATATTGAAGAAGCGCAAAAAGCCTTACTTCAGTATCAATCCACAATAAATTCCTACATTATTTAAAACTAATTTGAAATGATAAAAGACCGGTTTCCCGGTCTTTTATCATTAACCAACGACAATATTGACGATTTTACCTTTAACGTAGATGAACTTCTTGATTTCCTTACCTTCAAGATGTCTTTGAACGCGTTCTTGACTTAATACTTGTTGTTTGACTTCTTCTTCCGTCGCATCTACTTTAATATTAATGCGATCACGGAGTTTACCGTTAACTTGGATCGCAATTTCCACTAAATCAGCCTTGAGTTTTTCTTCATCATAGGTTGGCCATGGTTCATAGGAAATGGTATTATCATGACCTAAGATTTCCCAGATTTCCTCGGTGATATGTGGAGCAACAGGATTTAAAAGCTTAATGAAGCCTTCCGCATATTCTCTTGGTAAATATTCTGCTTTATATGCTTCATTGATGAAAATCATCATTTGGGCAATGGCGGTATTGAAGTTTAAGGTTTCATAGTCTTCCGTAACTTTCTTAACTGTTTGATGATAGACGCGTTCTAATGCTTTATTTTCTTGATCAACGATCTTTTCTGATAAGGTATTATCTTCATTCACATATAAGCGCCAGACCCGTTCTAAGAATCTTCTCGCCCCATCTAAACCAGTGGTAGACCATGGTTTTGTGGCTTCTAGTGGTCCCATGAACATTTCATATAATCTGAGACTATCAGCACCATGGGAGAAGACGATATCATCGGGGTTAATGACATTACCACGGGATTTACTCATCTTTTCGTTATTTTCACCTAAGATCATCCCTTGGTTAAAGAGGCGCTTAAATGGTTCCTTACATTTTACTAAACCATAATCATAGAGTACTTTATGCCAGAAACGGGAATATAATAAGTGTCCAACGGCATGTTCGCTACCACCGATGTATAAATCAACGGGTAGCCATTTTTCTAATCGTTTTTGGGCTTCTTCGCTTTCGATATCTAAGAATTCGCCATTACCTTTATTTAAAATATACCCTATATAGTACCAACAACTACCTGCCCATTGTGGCATGGTGTTAGTTTCCCGACGCCCCTTAACACCATCCGCTCTTGTGACTTCTAACCAATCTTTAGCTTTTGATAATGGTCCTTCGATGGATTTTGATGGTTTATAGTCAGAAAGTTCTGGCAATACTAGTGGCAACTCATCTTTTTCTAAGACGGTAATAGTGCCATCTTCCCAATGGATAACAGGGAATGGTTCGCCCCAATAACGTTGACGACTGAAGACCCAGTCTCTTAACTTATATTTGATAGTCTTCTTTCCTAAATTATGGGTTTCAAGATATTCGATCATCTTGTTAATTGCATCTTGATTATGTAAGCCATTTAAGAAGTCACTATTGATGTGAATACCATCGTCAACATAAGCTTGTTTAGAAATATCACCTTCAACAACTTGTTTAATAGGCAAGTTGTGTTTCTTCGCAAACTCATAGTCGCGTTGGTCATGCGCTGGCACAGCCATAACTGCCCCTGTACCATAACTGATTAAAACATAATCCGCAATCCAAATTGGTAGTAATTCTTTTGTGATTGGATGATATGCATAAGCACCAGTGAATACACCTGTCTTTTCTTTGTTTAATTCGGTTCTTTCTAAGTCGGTCTTAGCTTTGGATTCTTCTCGGTACTTATCGACTTGTTCCTTACAATCTGGGGTTGTAATCTTATCAACAAAGGGATGTTCAGGCGCTAAAACCACATATGTAGCTCCAAACAAAGTATCCGCACGGGTAGTAAATACTTCAATGGTTAAATCATGATCTTTCACTGGGAAATTAACCGATGCACCAATGCTTTTACCAATCCAATTCCGTTGCATTTCTTTAATACCTTCAGGCCAGTCAATTTCTTCTAAGCCCTGTAGTAGCTCATCCGCATATTCCGTAATTATTAAGACCCATTGTTTCATCGGACGTTTGACAACGGGAAAGCCACCCACTTCACTGACCATCCGGCCATTTTCCATAACGATTTCTTCATTCGCAAGCACTGTACCCAATTTTTCACACCAGTTGACATCCACTTCTCGAACTTCTGCCAATCCTTTTTTATAAAGCAAGGTGAAGATATATTGGGTCGTCTTATAATAGTTAGGATCAGCGGTACTTAATTCGCGATCCCAATCATAGCTTAAACCTAATGATTGGATTTGTTTGCGGAAAGTATCAATGTTTTGATTTGTGAAGATGCCAGGATGATTGTTCGTTTTGATCGCATATTGTTCGGCAGGAAGACCAAAGGCATCCCATCCCATTGGATGTAGTACATTATACCCCTGCATCCGTTTCATACGGGCGATGATATCTGTCGCGGTATAACCTTCAGGATGACCAACATGTAAACCTTGCCCGGATGGGTAAGGGAACATATCTAATACATAATATTTGGGTTTATTATCATCTTCATGGGTCTTAAAGGTCTTATTTTTTAACCAATATTCTTGCCATTTCTTTTCAATTTTGCGATGATTATACATTTTGCTTACCTCCTTTACATTTCTAGTCAATAAAAAAAGCGTCCTTTTCTAAGGACGCATTACTTGCGTGGTACCACCCTAGTTGTGAATCAACTTCACCACTTTCTCCTTTTACGTTAGGATAACGCACTACTCCAAGGCGAGTTCGTAATCTATCATTCTGACTTCGCACCAACCAGTCAGTCTCTGAAAATGAGGAAGATTACTACTACTCCTCTTCATCGTCCATATGAAGTTTTTCATTTATATATTATTATAATATCATTATGTTAATTATGCAACACTATATTACAACAACAATCAACCATTTATGAACGTTTCCTTACTAATAGTTTTCCACAATATATATAAATAATTCAGAGTTATCCACAGAAATACGAAGTTTTCCACAGGTTATTTTCTTATTAATAAGTACATAAAATACGGTGCTCCAATTAATGATACTACAATCCCTGTAGGTAAAGTCGCACTAATATTTCTGGCAATGGTATCCGCTAACACTAATAAGAATCCACCAGTGAGGAGAGTAATCGGAAGATTAAGTTGATGTCTTGGTCCAACTAAACGTTTAGCGATATGTGGTGCCATAAGCCCTATAAAACTAATACCACCCGTAATAGATACCGCAAGACTCGCTAAGGCTACCGCAACAACCAATAAGACTAGCCTTTCTTTTTTTAGCTTTACTCCCACACCAACCGCCACATTATCGCTAAGACTCAAGATATTTAGGTGATTCACTTTCATAAGCGTATAAGGTATAAGGATTAATAAACCAGGAAGAATGGCTAAGACATAGGACCAATCACTTCCCCAAATATTACCACTCATCCATTTGGCGATAAAATCCACTTGAAAAGGATCAACAGCAGAAAAGATAAAAACCATGGTGCCAGATAAAGCCAAAGAGAAACCGACACCTGTTAAAATCAAGCGAATTGGATGGAGTCCGCTTTCTTTATCATAAGCAAATACATAAATTAGCCCAGCAGTTAGTAAACTCGATACAAAAGCGATTAACGGGAGGACAAAGATAAAATTAGTAGTATTTGTGGTGAAGAAAAGATAAAAGATACTTACTCCTACTCCCGCTCCGGCATTAATACCCATAATTCCTGGATCAGCTAAGTCATTATGGGTAATGGCTTGTAAAATACTACCTGAGAGGGCAAGGGCGATTCCAGCTAAGAATGTAACAGTAATGCGTGGTAAGCGTAAAGAGAATAAGATAAAGTTTTCCCGAAAACTACCCTTTCCTAAAATAGTCGGGATGATGCGTTGTAAAGGTAGATTAGCTTTACCTACACAAATACTAATAATACAAATAAAAAAAAGAAGTAAGATAAGAATAAGTATGATTACTTTTTGTTTCTTTTTGAGGTGAGGATTTATGACCATCCTTTCACCCCTTTACGCATAATGATTAAGAAAAATGGAAGGCCTAAAATCGCAAGGATAGCAACTACGGGAGTTTCAAATGGAGCGTTAATTGTCCGAGCTACAAGATCCGCTAATGTCATAAGACTTGCCCCCATGAGAATGGTTACGGGAATTATTTTTCGATAATCGGGTCCTGTTAAAAAGCGGGAGATATGGGGTATCATTAATCCTAAAAAGGCGAGATTTCCGACTAAAGCGACAGAACTACTAGCGAGAATGATGGTAATAATTAGTAATAATAGTTTAATCCTCTCCGTCTTTTGACCTAAACCAATCGCCACTTCTTCGCTTAAACTTAAAATCGTTAACTCTTTGGAAAGAACTAACGCTATGACTAGGCAAATAATGATAACTGGTCCAATGATGGATAGTTGTTGCCATGTAGTTCCTACTAAACCACCACTGGTCCACATGGAGATATGTTTCGAAATTTTAAAGTGAAGTCCTACTCCTTCAGTAATGGCTGTAAGTAGCGTTGTCACACAAACCCCCGCAAGCACTAGACGATAGGGAGAAAATCCCACCCGTTTCGTTCTTCCTAAACTTAGCACCATTAGCGTGGCGATGAGGGCACCAATAAAACAAAAGCACATAATGATTATAGTACTCGCCTTAGGATAATAAACTAAAGTGAGCGCCAGGGCAAGTGACGCTCCCGCACTCAACCCCAGTAAAGAAGGATCAGCTAAGGGATTACGTGTTAGCCCTTGCATGATACAACCAGCGACACCTAAACTTGCGCCCACTAAGAGTGCACCGACGACACGGGGTAAACGTATTTCCCTTAATAAATTAATCTTGGTTGATGTTTCACGTGTAAAAAGGGCTTTAAAGAGGTCACGTGTAGTTACCTCCGCTGCCCCAAAAACACTTGCGAGAATAAAGGTAATAATTAAAACAATGAAACTAACTGTTATGATAAGGAAGAAACCTTTATTCTTACTTAACATAATTATTCACCTAAGAAAAACTTGATAAAGAGTTCTAGTTGATATTCTAAGGTGATGGGGTCATTGAAGTAGAACTCTGCCGCATTAACTTCAAGAACGCGGTTATTTTTTACTGCTGGCAAGTCTTGATAGATACTTGTTCCTTTAAAGTAAGAATCATCACCATCATTACTAATGATGAGATAATCGCCAACATATTCTGGTAAAACTTCCACTGATAATGCATAATAGCCAGCAGTTAACGCCACTTCTTCTACCTTTTCTGGCATCTTTAGTTGCATCTCTTGATAGAGGATTTCAGTTCCGCGACCCCAGTTATCGCCGAATACGTAGAGTTGTTTACTAAATGATTCAATGACGGTAACTGTCGCTGTTTCACCAATTTTGGTTTTTATGTCTTGACCTGCTTCTTGCGCTCGCTTCCTAAAATCTTCTACCCAAGCGCGGGCTTCTTGTTCTTTATTTAATAACTTACCCATTTCAATATGGGTAGTTAGATAATCAAAGCGACCATAGGTAAAGGTTACAGTTGGGGCGATTTCTTTTAAGCGATTTAAATTATTTGTGGTTGGTTGAGCGATAATTAAGTCAGGTTCAAGTTCGAGGATTGTTTCTAAATCATCTTCGCTCACTTCAATCGCATTTTGTAAGTAAGGGGCATAGCGAGGATTAGCCATCGTCCACATGTCAGCACCAACGATATTTACCCCTAAAGCCATGACACTACCAGCGTTAAATGATGATAACACGACAACCCGTTTAGGACTAGCAGGAACTAAGATGGGACCAGTTTCCGATTCATAGACAATCATATCTTCATTATTTGTGGTGGTTTTATTTAATGATGTACAAGCTGTAAGTAATAATACCGTGATAAACATTGGCACAAATAGTAGTTTTTTCATCATCCTACTCCTTTACATTCTGATAAGATTATAGGTATAACACATTGGTTTTTGCGTAATTGGATCCCTACCAACTACTGCATCAATTTGAAAGATTTCTTTAAGAACTGCTTTCTCAATTACTTCTTCACTAGTCCCGGTTTTAACGATTTTGCCATCCTTCATCGCAATTAAATAATGGGCAAAACGAGCAGCTTGATTTAGGTCGTGGAGTACCATAACGATGGTGCGCCCTTCTTCTTTGTTTAAGCGCTCTAATAATTCTAAAACTTCTAACTGATGGGCAATATCGAGATATGTTGTTGGTTCATCTAAGAAGATGATATCCGTATCTTGCGCAAGTGCCATCGCAATCCACGCTCGTTGTCTTTGCCCCCCGGATAAGGCATCAACTGCTTGATGTTTATACGGAAGTAATCCTGTCGCATCTAGAGCCCAATCGATGATTTCCTTATCATGTTTCGTTAACCTACCCATTCCTGATTGATAAGGAAATCTCCCATAACTTACTAATTCAGCGACGGTAAGACCCCGTGGATTTTCGGGGGTTTGCGGTAAAATGGCCATTTTTTTCGCCAACTCTTTGGTGTTTTCCTTGATAATTTCTTTACCATCAAGGATTACTTGCCCCTTTTTATAAGGTATAATGCGCGTAAGGGCTTTAAGTAAAGTTGACTTTCCGCAACCATTAGGTCCAATGATGGCGGTGATTTTCCTATCAGGAATGATTACAGAAAGATTTTTGACGATGATTTTTTCGTCGTAAGCAATGTCTAAATTCATAGTATATAATCGCATTTTTAGCCCCTTCTTTATTCTAATTGATAATGATTATCAATTATGTCTTACGATAAGTATTATAAAGTATCCCTTTGTTAAAAGTCAAATTATTTTATAAAGTTCACGATGACTAGGTAAATGTTAAAAAGTTAAAATAAAAAACCTTTTATCATGTTATTGATAAAAGGTTAAATAATAACTAGAATTCGCGATCAAGTGGTATATTTTTCGTCACCGCAAGATGCACATATAAGAATGTTAAGAAGGTGATGATTAAACTATTGATAGTATAAATATGCAAAAGATTTAAAATAACGCTAATCGTAATCGGTAATGTCCTACCAAAGACCGCAATCTTAAACAATTCAAAATACTTATATTGGAACCGACTATAAACTAGATAGAGAAAAGCTGTTAAAAATAATAACTCCAAGATATGAATCACATAATTCATCAGTATAATCGAAATAATGATTAAGGGTAAATACTGTTTAATAATTTCATTGATTCCCCCAACCACTAAATAATATAAACTATCGCTAGGATAGGTGGAGTTCTTAATTTCGGTAAAATCAAAGGATTGCCAACTTTTCGGTAAATCATCATACTCTACGCTAATCGTAAAACCTAACTGATTGACAACGTAGACACGTTCTTTTGTCAATTTAATTAAATATAAACCATTTTTCGTATATTTATTATCTTCATCGGATACCACTTTGAAGATATCTAATATCGTCAAGATTTCTTGTTGTTTTGATTCTTCATCAATACAAGTATAAATATAATCATCTAAAGCACAATTAGGTAAGTCTTTAGCCACATCAAAATCAATATTAAGCATTTGGGAAAAGCGTCTTTTATCAGTTATATCTAACTCAGGTGAGATAACAAAGTCAAGAATTGGAACGAGAATAAAAAAGATGGTTAAGACCAACAAATATAAGAAAACTTTATAGGCTCTAGTATAGCGATATTTACTTAGTGTTTTGGGATGAAAAAGCAGTTCGGCTATCTTATTTGTCATATGAGTACCACCCTAATTACTTGATAATATTATTGTATCTAATTTTACTTTGTTTTTAAACTCTAATTAATAAATTTTCCTATTTTTCTTGAATGTGATACAATTAATAGCGGTGATATTATGAACTTTCAAGATAAACGTTACTATAGTCTAAATCAATACTTACGTTCCCGCTTTAATTCTAAAGTATTTAAAGTGCCCTTAAATGCGGGCTTTACTTGTCCTAATAAAACGGGAAAGGCTGGATATGGTGGTTGTACATTCTGCTCACCATCTGGTAGTGGTGACTTTGCAGGAAACAAAAATGATGATTTATACACGCAGTTCAACAGCATTCGCGAAATGATGCATAAAAAATGGCCAGAAGCTAAATACATCGTTTACTTTCAAGCCAACACCAACACTTATGCACCAGTTGAAGTATTAAAAGAAACTTTTGACCCTGTTTTGAGTTTTAGCCCTGATGTAATTGGTTTATCGATTGCGACAAGACCCGATTGCCTTGAAGATTATGTGGTAGAATATTTAGCGGATTTAAATCAACGTACTAACCTCTTTGTAGAATTAGGTCTGCAAACCATACATGAAAAAACTGCTAAACTAATTAATCGTGGTCATGATTATCATACCTTCGTCAAAGGGATTGAAAAATTACGAAAACATAACATTGAGACCATCGTTCATATCATAAATGGTTTGCCTTATGAAACCCAAGAAGAGATGCTAGAAACAGTAAGAGAATTAGTTAAGTTAGATATCCAAGGTATTAAAATCCATCTCTTACATGTGATTAAGAATACTAGAATGGGACGCGAATATTTGCGTAATCCTTTCCCTGTCATGACCTTAGAAGAGTATGTCGATACCGTCGTGAAACAACTTGAACTAATTCCCCCACATATTGTCATTCACCGCTTGACAGGGGATGCGGTACGGGAAGATTTACTTGCGCCAATGTGGAGTCTTAAAAAATGGGAAGTCTTAAATGCGATTGACCATGAACTTGAAAGAAGAAACACATATCAAGGTAGGTGTTATGATGGCACTAAATAAAGTATTAGATTATGCGAAAAGAATCATAAAAGAAGTTACTTGTGAAAATGATTATCTAATCGATGCGACGGTTGGTAATGGCCATGATACACTATTTCTTGCCCAATTAGTACCTTATGGAAAAGTCTTTGGTTTTGACATTCAAACAGAAGCGATTAATCATACCAAGAAACTCCTTGAAGATGCAGAACAAACAAATGTCGAACTTTTTAATATCAGTCATGAAGCAGTCGATCAAGTTATTCCTAAAGAGTTGCATGGGAAGATTGCGGGAGTAATGTTTAATCTTGGGTATCTTCCCGGTGGTAATAAAGCCATTACCACTAAAACGGAAACGACGATAAAAACGCTTGAAAAAATGCTTAAAATCTTAAAAACAGGAGGAGTTATTTCCATCGTTGTTTATCCCGGTCATGAGGAAGGTAAAAAAGAAAGCAAAGCGCTCCTTGAGTATCTCAAGGAGCTTAATCAAAGAGCATATCAATGTTTAATCTATCGTTTCATTAATCATAAGGAAGATGCCCCATATGTACTTGCCATTGAAAAACGTTACTAAATTATGATGCGTTTCAGATGGAAAGGTAAAATTGTCGTTACTTCATAAGAGATAGTATTTAAATGACGAGCGATTTCTAGAGCTGATACATGCTCACCAATCAACTCCACATCACCTTTGACATCAGGATGTGGTAATTTTATCATAAGTGCATTCATACAGACATTACCAATGATTTCGGTATAATGACCATCTATATAAACCTTTCGATTCGTGTTATGTCTAATGATACCATCAGCGTACCCACATGGTAATACGCCAATCCACATGTCTTCTTTGGCTTGATAATTAGCGCCGTAGCCCACTGTTTCTTCGGCGCTTACGTTTTTTTTCAAGACAATTTTAGAATATAACGATAGAACAGGCTTGACTTCTGGGCTATCACAAATTCCATATAAACCTAAACCTACTCTAACATGGGTAGTTTCGGGAAGATCTAAATCGTTTAGTACTGCACTCGTACTACATAAATGAACATATGTAAAGTCATGTTCAATATTCTGTAACATCTCTAAAAAACGCTTCTGTTGGTGTTTACTATATACTTCATTATTAGGACTATGATAATGGGTGTAGATACCCACAAGTTGCCAATTCTTGGTCTTAATATATTGAATCATTTCATCTAGTTCTTGTTTACACTTAATCCCAAAACGATTCATTCCCGTATCAACTTTAATATGGAGCTTAAGTTTATTGGTATCAGGCACAATATTTTGCAGATCACTAAGACTACTTACGGTAATCATTAAATCATTTTCTAATACTAAGTCAAGATAGTTTAGATCAATGGGATTTAAGATTAGAATTGGTTTCGTAAAGCCATGTTCACGCAAACTTAAGGCATAATCTAAACTATCCACCGCATAACAATCTGCTTCATCATTTAAAATTTGGGCAACTTCTAACATTCCATGACCATAGGCATTACTTTTAATTACCGCAATGAGTTTCTTACCACTCTTATTTTTGAAATAGCGCGCATTGTGTAAAAGATGATCCCGGTTAATGGTAATATAGGTTAGCCCATACTTATCCATTTAATCACTCCCTCTAACATTTTCCCTCGTCATTATTATAACATATCTCTTTTTAACACCAATACCTAATAAAAAAAATCACCGCAAGGTGATTTTTAGTTTTGGGAATGATAATAGTTATATACTTCACGTTTCGAAAGTTTGCGTTCCGTAGCCACGCGTTTGATCGCTTCACTTTTCGATAAACCTAATTCAACATAATGATTTACTTGTTCGATGATATCCATTTCTTCAATTAACGGTTCCTCTGGATATTGCGGATGTGTAGTACCTTCAACGATAATCACGATTTCCCCTTTAATATCTTCATAATAAGAAAGCACATCATTTAACAAACCACGATATACTTCTTCATACCTTTTGGAGATTTCCCGCACGATGGCACAACTTCGTTCGCCAAATACCTCGCTCATTATACTAATCGTTTCACGAAAACGATGGGGTGCCTCATAAAAAATCATGGTATAGGGATGGTATTTTAACTCTTCTAATTGTTTCCGTTTATCTTGTTTACGGTGGTCTAAAAAGCCAAGAAAAGTAAATGGCTGGGGTACTAGACCTGAACAAATAAGCGCACTAATAAGAGCACTTGGTCCAGGAATTGGTACCACATCGATGTTATTCTCAATCGCAAGTTTCACGATTTCATAGCCTGGGTCCGAGATGCAAGGAGTGCCTGCATCACTTACTAAGGCGACATTATTACCAAGTTTAATTTTATTAATGATATTAATACCACTTTCATATTTGTTATGTTCATGATAACTAATTAATGGTTTTTTGATGTCATAGTAATTTAGTAATTTAATCGTTACCCGCGTATCTTCACAGGCGATATAATCAACCATTCTTAAGATTTCTAAGGCTCTAAAAGTAATATCGCCGAGATTGCCGATGGGAGTACTAACAAGATAGAGTTTAGGGTTCGTGTTTTCATAACTTTTCTGAATTAACATGTAATAATCACCACTTTTTAATTGGAAATACTTGCTTGGATAATCGTAACTCCTTGAACCATTTGTTTTTTAATGATTTGATACCCTGTTTCTTCTAATAGAGTATCAAAGGAAAAAGTTGAACCTTTCTTATAAAACAAAGATAAATATAATCCTAAGATAAGTCCAGCTCGATCGATTTTATCTGGTTCAAAATCAACAATTAACAGTTTTCCCCGTATTTTTAAGGTCGGTTTAATCGCTAACAATATTTTTTTGATATCTGTTTCGGTTCTACCCGATAAGGCAAAAAACAGGGTTACTAAATCATGGTAATCTGTGTAAGTAGGAAGATTAGCTAGACTTACAATTTCAAGATTGGGTAACATACTGCGACGTCTTTTAGTTTTCGCAATTTTCAAAAACTTTTGATTATCTTCCATTCCTACTACTTGCGAAAAGGGATAACTTTTCGCAATTTTAATCGTAATAACCCCTGTGCGACAAAAAACATCTAAGATATTTTTATCATTAGTTGAAATGTATTGACTAATAATATCATCGATATCAATGTCCCGTAATAGTTTTAATAAAATGGAGTTTCTTAATTCATTGATTTGTGTCGGATGATGTTGTTTAGGTTTATTTTTGGCCATCGAAAGTACCCCTCCTTTATTAACCCCTAGATGACTTCACCTTCATTATAGTAAGTTTAACTAGTCATGTCAACAAAACACAAAAAAGACCCTTTAGGGTCTTATTTGTTAGTGTAAATTTTTCTGACAATTTTATTGAACATCACGAGAATAACAATACAAATAATGATTGAGGGCACCATATATGAAGCATTATAGCTGATGGAGAATAACCAGTCATCCCATGTAATTTTTTGACTAAAATCAACAGCATCATCAATATAACGAGCCCAATAAACAACACCTGCTAAGACATGAGAGAAGAATCTTAAGAATCCCCCTAATAGCGCTCCACTCACGATACCAATGTATTGAAGCTTCTTATTCTCACTCTGAATCCACTTGTAGAATACTCCAGCCACACCAACTAAACAGTAGGCAAGGGAGTAATCGAGTAAAAATTGCAGGGGAACGAGGAAATAAGCAACTCCTAAAATAGTTTGAAGTGTACCTAGAAGTAGCCCTGAGATTAGTCCTGGTATTAAACCACGACGATAGGCAATGACGAAGACTGGTAACATGGAAATGCTAATTGAGCCCCCATTGGGGAAAAGTCGAATCTGTGTGAAGTTCGCAACCCAGTCAAAGACAAGTGCTAAAGAAGTTAGTAGCGATGTCTCAATGATAACTAATACTTTATCTTCCGTTTTCATACATACCTCCTTAGTTTTTACTTAAGGAGCTATTGACTAAGAAAATAAAAAACCTCTTATTACAGTAAGAGGTTAAGGTCCCCTAATCGTCTAAAGGAGACTTTGATACTTTCCCTGCGCTAGCATTACCTAGATCAGGTTCAATGGGTCGTTACCTTATGGTAACCTCTCAGCCGTAATAGCTCCCCAAAGTATTTAGTTACAAATATATTATAGACACTTTTAGTTTATTTGTAAAGGAAGATGAATCTTAGAGAATGGTGATGGCAGGATGATTGATATCGAGTTTTTTTATGCCATGGGCAGCAGAGAACGCAATCGTCGCAATATCACCATCGATACTGACTATAATACCTTCCCCAAAGCGCGAGTGAAGTATTTTTCCACCCACTCTCGCTTTCTTTTGATTGTCGGTATTTTTATCATTAAGTACAGCTAAAGTAGGAGATGTAAATTCGGGTTTGGTTTTTTCGGTCTGCATCACTTTCATCTTTTTAACACCTTGATAGGCCAAGAGAGCAGGGTCGATTTCAGCAATGAAGCGACTTTCAGGATTCATCCGATAATGACCATAGATTTTTCTTAGTTCACTATTCGTGATATATAGTTCGTTCATCGCTCTTGTACAGGCAACATACATTAAGCGCCGTTCTTCTTCAAGTTCTTCTAAATCATCCCGTAAGGGGAAGATGTTCTCTTCGACGCCATATACGAAGACAATTGGAAACTCTAATCCTTTCGCTGCATGAATAGTCATGAGTTTAACCGCATTTTCCTTTTTTTCTTTCTTATCACTTGATAACGCTACATTATTTAGGATTAAACAGAGTTTATCATAACTTGACATCCCGACAGTAGACATACCAAGTTCATTTATATCTTCTTCAATATCGAGAGTGAGAGTTTTGAACTCCTCTAAGTTTTCTAAACGGCTTTCTGCCTCTTCTGTATTTTCAAACTCTAACATTTGGCGATAACCACTTCGATCTAACACCATATCGATGAAGTCATTCACATCGATATCTTCATTTAAGAGTACTTGTTGGAGTTCTTCGATTAAGTTAACAAAGTCTATGAGGTTTTGTCTTGTTTTATTACTAGTAATTGTGGTTTTTTTACAACTTTCAAATAATGATATACCTTCATAGTTTGCGTAACGTTTAAGTTCTTCGATAGTCTTAACACCAATATTTCGGCGTGGAACATTCACAATCCTTAAGAAAGCTGTATCATCATTGGTATTTACGATGAGACGTAAATAAGCACTTAAGTCTTTAATTTCTTTTCGTTCAAAGAAACTGACGTTACCATAGATTTCATAATCGATTCGGTATTTCTTTAACGTAGTTTCTAAGGATAAACTCATTGCGTTGGTGCGATAAAGAATCGCAAAATCCTTGAGTTTATACCCTTCATGTTCGATTTTTTCTAAGATTTTGAGCGCAATATATTCTGTTTCCACATCACTGTTGACTGCGCGGTAGTAAACAGGGAGAAAATCGCTCTTCCGCTCACTCCAAAGTTGTTTGACATAAGTGTTATGTCCATAATTATGTTTAATTAAACTGTTCGCTACATCTAAAATGCTTTGGACGCTCCGATAGTTTTGTTCGAGGTAGATGATTTTCGCTTGTTCAAAGTCTTTTTCAAAGTTTTTAATATTACTAATATCCGCCCCACGCCAACTATAGATGGATTGGTCGGTATCTCCTACCGCAAACACGTTTTTGTGTTTCGCTGATAAGTATTTGATGAGTTTAAATTGTGATTTATTTGTATCTTGATACTCATCGACTAAGATAAATTGAAAACGTTGTTGATAATAACTTAATACCTCTTTATCAACTTCAAAGAGTTTTAAAGTAAGCATAATGATGTCATCGAAATCGACCGCATTCGCTCGCATTAAAGCTTCTTGGTACTTCTTATACACCCGATAAATGACATCGCTATATTCATCGCTAACTTCTTTCCGATAATCTTCAGGAAATAAATATTCGTTTTTTATTTTGGAGATGATCGATAGAAGTTTTTTGGGTGGGAAATGTTTTGGATCGATATTCAGATCATGTAAAACTGCTTTTATTGTACTTAAAGAATCATCTTCATCATAAACGATGAAGTTATTTTTATATCCAAGGATATCGATGTCTTGCCGTAAAATATAAACACAAAATGAGTGAAAGGTCGAGATATGCATATCTTTCGCTTTGGCACCTATGAGATTTATGACCCGTTCTTTCATTTCCCGTGCCGCTTTATTCGTGAAAGTAATCGCCAGAATACTTCTTGGTGACACTTGGCGTTCTTCAATTAGATAGGCAATACGGTGGGTTAAAATTTTGGTTTTCCCACTACCCGCCCCCGCCATTACAAGTAATGGCCCTTCAAAATGTTTAACTGCTTCCATTTGGGGCTGATTTAATCCCTTTAAAATGTGGTTCATGTTATCACCCTTCTTTACTTAAGCACTATTATATCAAACAATCGTTTGTTTTTCGACTCCCATTTGATAATATCTTCATAATTATACAAGATGCTACCATAATAATAAACGAATAATGAGATAAGGTGATAACGTTGTTTGAAATTAAAAACTATATTAAAGTGAATTATCAACTTATCCTTCAGAAATTGTTAAATATCATAATCATTATTAGCTGCGCCATTATTATTTACCAAGTATTACGATTAATTGTCAGAAGAATCTTTAGTATCTCATTTAAGAGAATACATTTTAAAGGTGAAGTAATAATTAAAAAACGACAAAGAACATTAGAAAAAATCATTTTAAGTCTACTTAAGTATTTTTTTTACTTTGTGACCTTTTTAATTATCCTAGCGAGTTTAGGAATAAATATTAATACCATTCTCACTGGTGCAGGTATTTTAGGGGTCGTATTTGCGGTAGGTAGTCAAAATCTCGTGAAGGATTTTATCGAAGGCTTCTTTAATGTTTTCGAAGATAATATTAGTGTTGGCGATTATGTCTTAATCGATGATTGTGAAGGCACAATCATCGATATTGGACTTAGATCAATTAAAATCAAAAGTTACTCAGGTGAGATTCATATAATCCCAAACTCTTTAATTGGCCATGTGGTTAATTATTCACTCGATGAAGGTAAGGTTATTGTCGATCTTGTTTTAGATTATAAAACTAATTATCAAGACCTTTTACCTGTTCTTAATACCATTCTAAGTGATTTAAAGAAGAAAAATGAAAACATTTTAACTACTCCTAAAGTTTTAGGCATTAGTAAACTTTACCCTAATTATTATGAAGTAAGAATTACTTGTGAGACTAAAAAAGAAAGTCACTGGCAAGTCGCTCGCTTCATAAGGGAAGAAATCTTTAAAACCCTTAATGAACACCAAATCCCTTTGGGTATTCGTTATTCTCTTTTAACACTAAATAATCAAAAGGAGTAATAATGTAAACTATTACTCCCCTAGTTTCACCGTATATAAAGGTTTATATGTCAAAACATTGTGTTTATTACGACTACTTAACATCAGGCTAACTTCATCAACTAAGATGGGATAAGGATATGGTAAAACATTAAGTGGTTCAAGAGTATTATGAAAGACAACTTCTCTTCCAAGCGTTATGTGTGGTTTAAAAGGTGGTTTATCTTCAACTTCAATATGATTATCAATGATTTCATTTAGTTTTTTCGCCAGTTTATATAAGTCTTCTTTATTTTCTAACACATCGACATAGACGATGTGTTTATCTTTACGATTGAAAGAACCGATGTCACCTATCTTTATTTTAAATGGTTTAGCGCTAGTTGCTAGTTCATCTAAACAGTCGCAGAAGATATCAACATCACTTTCAGGAAACTCGCCTAAGAAACGTAAGGTTAGATGAAAATTATCATATAAAGTATAATTACCTTTAAGGGCACTACTTCTTACTAGAGCTTGTATCTCGCTTAAATAATCCTTTACTTTTTCATCAAAATTGATCGCAAAAAAGAGTCGCATAAGGATCTTCCTCCTTAATTCAATCTTAAGTTATTATAACATAAGCGACGAAATAATTGGCAAATTTTTCACTTTTTTTAACAAACACCTATTTTTTATGGTAAAATTAATATATAATGTTTACATGGATATTATTACAAATATCTTTGGAAGCGCTTTAATATTTTAGGAGGGTTGATTTAATGAACAAGTTTGAAGCGAAAAATATTCGCAATATCGCACTATTAGGACATCAAAGCTCGGGTAAGACACTCATTACCGAAGCAATTTTAAATGTTAGTGGTGTCACCAGTAAAAAAGGTGAGATTGAAAAGGGAACAACAGTCTCCGATTACACGAAGGAAGAAAAAGCACGCTTAATCTCCATTTCTGCTAGCGTGATACCAGTTGAGTATAATCAACATAAAATTAACGTAATTGACACACCAGGATATAGTGATTTTGTTGGGGAAGTATATAGCGCATTAGCCGTCGCCAATAGTGCTGTCTTAGTCATGGATGCCCAAAAAGGCGTTGAAGTAGGTACCGAAGCAGCATGGCGCTTCATTCGTAAACTTAACCTACCCGCAATTATCTTTATTAATAAGATGGATAAAGAAAATATTAAATATGATAAAGTCCTAGCTGATATTCAAGAACGTCTAGGTAAACGCGTTGTCCCCTTCAATATTCCTATTTTCAAAGGTGAAAACTTTGCGGGTGTCATCGACGTTATCAACAAAAAAGCTTATCACTTAAATGGGGATCAATTAGTTGAAGGGGAAATTGGTGATGAGTATCTCGAGCAAGTCGAAGAACTCAATATGCAAATAACAGAACATGTAGCTGAAACTGACGAAGTTTTAATGGAAAAATATTTCGAAGGCGAAGCCTTTACCGAAGAAGAAATGCGTAATGGTTTACGCACTGGTATCGTGACAGGTACCATCGTACCATTAATCATTGGTTCTGCCATGAAAAACTTTGGTATTAAAGCACTCTTAGATTTCATCAATTATTTCTTACCAAGTCCCGTTGATGTGGAAGTCTTTAATGGTAAGAATCCAAATACTAACGAAGATGTGGCACGCAAAGCTTCCATTAACGAACCATTCTCAGCGTTAGTCTTCAAGACCATTATGGACCCCTTCCTCGGACAAATTAACCTCTTCCATGTGCGTTCAGGTCGAATTACCCGTGATCAAGACATTTTGATTGCGAATACTGGTAAGAAAGTACGCATGAACCAAGTTGTTTACTTAAGAGGTAAGGAACAAATCCAAACTGATGAAGTTACATGCGGTGATGTTGGTGCTGTCGTGAAGATGACTGATTTAGCGACAGGTTACACTATTTGTGATCCCGCTAACCCTGTGCTTTATCCACCAATTGATTATCCACGTCCAATCTTCTATTTAGCGATCAAACCAAAGAATAAGAACGATGAAGATAAATTATCCGAATCTTTAGGAAAACTTAATCGTGAAGATACTACCTTCGAAACCGTACGTAACCACGAAACACAACAACTTCTCATTGGTGGTCAAGGTCTCATGCATATTGAAGTCATTCTTGAAAAATTAAAGAATAACTTCAACGTTGAAGTAACTACCGAAGATCCAAAAGTTGTTTATCGTGAAACCATTAAAGGTCAAGCGGTTGGTGAAGGTAAACATAAGAAACAAACTGGTGGGGCTGGACAATACGGTCACGTCTTCATCCGCTTTGAACACTGTGAAGAAGACTTCATCTTCGCTGAAGAAGTCTTTGGTGGTGCCGTACCTAAGAACTTCTTCCCAGCTGTTGAAAAAGGCTTACGGGAAGCTTGTGAACACGGTATCTTGGCAGGATTCCCTGTTATCGGCTTAAAGGCTACCCTCTTCGATGGTTCTTACCATCCAGTTGACTCTAACGAAATTTCCTTTAAGCTTGCTGCCCAAATCGCCTTCCGTGAAGGTTGTAAGAATGCGCAACCTACTATTCTTGAACCAATTATGCGGATTAAAGTTACCGTAAAAGATGAATTCATCGGCGATATCATGGGTGACTTAAATAAACGGAGAGCACGTCTTTTAGGTATGAATCCAGCTGAAATTGAAAAGTGGCAAACTATCGAAGCGTTAGTACCACAAGCGGAAATGACTAAGTACGCCATTGACTTAAAAGCGATGACACAAGCTAGCGGTTTCTTCACAATGGAATTCGACCATTATGAAGAAGTACCATATCAAATCCAAGAAAAGATTATTAAAGAAGCTAAAGAAGCACGCGAAAATAGTAAATAATACGATTAACAAAAGACATTTAGAGAAAATTCTAAATGTCTTTTATTTTTTATTTCTATGACTACTTGCGACTTTTAGACTTCTATGTTATATTATATTGATACATAGTTAGATAAACTATAGTTAAAATTGAAAATCTATCTATAAAAAAGAGGGTATAAAATTTGTAGTTATATCAAGAAAATTGTCTTGTACATTAGATTTTTTACTGATATAATGAAATTAACCAATATATGGGGTGTTTGAATATGTTATATGAAGCATTAAACAATATTGCCATCTCGTTCATAGTATTAGAAAATGACAAGATAATCGATTGTAACTTAAACGCAGTTCATTTATTTGGCTATGAACGTCGAGAAGAACTCTTGGGGTTAACACCATATGATTTATCCCCTTATCTTCAAGATGATGAAGAAGAATCATATGTGAAGGTTAAAGCATTAGTTGAGCGAGCATATCGGGAAAAAGCGGTATCTTTTAAGTGGCGCCATTCAAAAAAGAATGGGGACACTTTTTTAGCGTTTATTAATTTAATTTCGATCAATGGTTTATTATTTGCGATTATCACCAATGTGGATGAACTACGCGAAGTTGAAGAACGCATGAAACAAACCGATGAAATATATCATCTATTATTTGATGAAAGCCAAGCAATCATCTACTTTATCGATATAAAAACCAAACGAATTACTAATGCGAATAAAGCCGCATTAAATTTCTATGGTTATGACTTAGATACGATTAAAAGAATCAATTATACCGAAATATGCCTTATAACTGAGGAAGAATTAACAAAAAACATTGAACTTGTGGTAATGAATAAGCGCAACTACTTTATAACCAAACATAAATGCGCAAATGGTGAACTTAGAGATGTAGAAATGCATGCCTATGCACTTACACTCAAGAATCGCGATTACATTGTGGCAATGGTATATGACTTAACCGAACGAATTAAACAAAACCTTATCATCGAAAGTTTCTTGAAAAACTCACCTATTCCAATTGTCGTATTAGATAGCGATTTTCGTGCCGTTGATATTAACGATAAATTTACTGAGTTGTTTCAATACACTAAAGAAGAAATAGTTGGTAAGCGTATCGATAAGCTAATTGCCCCAATAACCTTACAAGAAGAGGCTATTGAAATTGCGAATGAAGCTTTAAAAAGCAGTTTTGTCCAACGTCGCACGATTAGAAAACGAAAGGACGATACCTTAGTTAATGTTGAAATTGTCGCTTTTCCAATCGTCTATAACGAAAGAATAATTGGAACTTATATCCATTACATCGATATTACGGAATCTTTAAAGCACAAAACTCAATTAGAACTATTTCAAAAGGTATTAGAAAATAATATAGAAGGTGTTGTCATAACCGATTCCGAAGGTAATATTGAATGGATTAACCATGCCTTCACCAAAATCACAGGTTATGAGTTAAGTGAAATCAAAGGTAAAACCATGAGCATTCTTCGCTCTAATGTGCATAATGAAGACTTCTACAATAACATGTGGAATGCCTTAAGATGCTTGCACCATTGGCAAGGGGAAATTTGGAACAAAAATAAGAACGGAGAAATCTATCCTGAATGGTTAAATATCTATGCGATTAAAAACGATAACCACATTACTCATTATGTTGGTATTTTTAGAGATTTAAGCGAAACAAAATATATTGATCAAAAGATTAGAATTCTTTCCCAAAAGGATGTTTTAACGGGTCTATACAATAGGGTATACTTTATTGATAATTTAGAGCGCGTATTAGCGAAAGAAGAAAACGTCGCCATTCTCTTCATGGATTTAAATCATTTTAAAGAAATAAACGATACTTTAGGGCATTATGCTGGCGACCAATATTTAATCGAAATCGCACATCGGTTAGAAGATATCTTTATAGACAATAATAATGTCATAATCGCCCGTTACGGTGGCGATGAACTCATCGTCATGATAAAAAACTTCGCTTCAAAAAGGCAACTAGCCCATATTGGCCGAAGAATTCTTGCGACTATTCAAAAACCATTTATTTACAGTGGAAACTACCTCATCGCTACTGCTAGTTTAGGTATCGCCATCTTTCCCAAAGATGGAAGCACGAGTGATGAACTCCTGCAAAATGCTGATATTGCGATGTACGTTGCCAAAGGGAAATATGATCGCAAAATTATGTTCTATAATCCTAACATGCGGAAAGCAATCGATGAGCGCTTTCGCATCGCTAATTTGCTGCGGAGTGCCATAGAAGAAAAAGCTTATGAAATCACTTTTGAACCCATTTATGATTTGAAGAATCATAAAATCATCTCTCTTGAAGCGAAGATAAAGTGGCATAATCGTCAACTCGCTAGTTACTCACGCCAAAAATACCTTGATGTCGCAATTAGAACGGGTCAAGTTAACCAAATCTTTGATTTTGTCTTTGATGATATCTGTCAAAAACTTACTCTAAATCCTACATTTTCCATTCCCATTTCCATCAATATTTCCATCGAACAACTCGTACAATACGCCTTCTTAAGTCAAATCAAAGAAAAACTCCATCACTATAATATTGACCCTTCGCTAATTGAGTTTGAGTTTACTGACAATAATATTACAGAAAAAACGGGAAGAGCGCAAAAAGCCATTAATGAGTTACTTAAGTTAGGCTTTAACTTCACATTAGATAACTTTGGTCAAGATAATTCCAGTATCGCGCAACTTAAACACTACAATATTAAGAAGATTAAACTCACGAAGAATATTCTTAAGAATATCGATAAACGCAGTCTCAATTATGAATTAATTAAACTCTACCGATTAATTACTAAAGAAATGAATATCCTCTTCATCGCTAAGGGGATAACAGAAGAGAGTGAATATAAACTCATTAAAGATTTAAAAGTAGATGCGGCACAAGGTAGTTTCTTCTCAAAACCTTTAACCTTTGAAGAAGTATTAAAGGAGTTAAAACGATAAAGTGTTTTAACTCCTTTTATTTATGACATAGAGTTTCTCTTTATTAATTAGTAATCTAAGTTTTTGATCATTAGGTATTACTTTAACTTCATCCTTAACATCGCCTATACTGATATTAAGGATGACTATAAGATTACTTCCTATTACTTCATAGGTAATATAATTATTATTAGTTTTTAAAGATACCTCTTTAGTACAATATACTACCTTTAAACTTATGAGTTTCTCATAGAGAAAGTAACCTGTAACAGAAGATTCTGTTTTGTTTAGACTAAGTTTCGGATTAAGGTAGAAATTAATACCATATTTTTGCGTATACTCACTTTCAAAAGTAAAGATTAAAAACACCTGCTTATCTCTACATAAGATATTAGTTAAAATCGTCGTTTCTGGATAGAGTTTATTAATACTTTTGATAAAGACGCTACCATTTTCCTCGACGACGTTTAAGATCTTAACTTTATTTAGTTGACTTGTGTCATGTAAGTAATTATGGTCATCAATGGTAATGATACTTCTTTCTTCATTAGGCAAAATGAGAAACATTTTATGATAGTAAATGGTTAACCCTAAATTATCGTAATACTTATTTAAATTACGATAGTAATATTGATAAGTAAACCGATAATCACCATTATGATAACTAATAATTTCAGGATAAATAAAGAGTTTTTTTGTTGTGTTATATGTATTTAATTCATCAGAATTATTAAGTTTGATCATTTCCTTACCTAATGATATAAAACCATCAGGATACAGAAAGGCGAAAAGAAACTCCGTTAATTCGGTAATTTTTCCGCTGATATAAGTTTTTACGCGATGATAATTGGGATAATTATTTATAAATTCATTAAAACTTCTTAACTCCAAATAGAGTTCATAGGTTTTTTTAAGATTAGGAGTTATAAAGTTATTATTTGATTTAAGAAATTTAAAAGCTTCGTCAATATACTCATCAAAAGCATGATTAATATAGTAACTATTATAAATGATACTCGCATAGATCAAGCTCAGACAATGGCTTACTTCCGTTTTTTCCCTATGTAAGATTAGACAATAAGCACATAATACCTGCATGAAGACTTCATCTAAGAGATGTAAACCTTCATTTTTACATAAAACTAAGAGATTACTGATGACTTTGAGATTCTGACTTATGGTATTAATCTTTGTTTTCTTAGGATACTCTGTTTCATACCAGAGGTAAAAGTGGTCTAGGGCTAAGTTTAAGTATTGATCTTCGTGCTTTTCTTTATATTTATGGATTAGTTCATTAACCAAACTTAAGTATTTCATCATTTCACCCTTAGAACCGATAAATGATGTAATAATCTAGATTAATAATATCTTCAGATAGTAATTCAAAATCGGTTTTCGATAATTTATCCTTATCAATTACAACAGCATCAATGTTTAACTCTTCTAGCCTTTCGATGATATAAAGTACATCAAAAGGTATCTTATCATTAATGGTATACTCTAAAAGTTCATCATTTATCATGTTTTTATCAGTAACCATCATGAGTTGATTTTTAAGATTATCGCATACTAAAATATTATTAATTTCCGTATTATTAGAAAGGTATTCATGAACTAATAAAGTAGCATTTGAAACGCGATAATAACCATTTTGCGCAGTTTGATGAAGATATGGTATATTATTAAAGATATAGGAACTAACCCATAGGGTGATTAATATGACTAATACTCTTTCTAATAACACCATCTTTTTAAGGTAAGCATAGATGATTAAGTACACAAATGGAAAAGCAGACAGAATAAGTGAAGGTGGAATAACATCGATGCTACTTCCAAGCATTACCATAATTAAGGGATAGATAAGGAATAGTTCTCTTACCTTACCCTTTATCCTCATAATTTTTAATAACGAGTAAAAAGTAAAGCCATAAAATGTAAGTAAAAGAAAACTTAAATTGCGGTTTTGAGTTAGCACATCAAAAAAACGAAAAATCTGGTCAAGATATTCTCGATAATTAATACTAATAAGAATGAGGAAACTTATCACTAAACCTAAGAGATAGAGATTAGTGATAAGTTTTTTATTGTGGTTTAAGTCTTTACTGATAATGATGATACTACCAGTAAAGAATAGGATGATAAAAAGCATAACCATAGTATATATATTAGGATATTTAAAGATGCTTAATTGAACAAATAAAGGGATTAGCGTTGTAAGGGGAAAAAGTTTAAGATAGTTAATCTTAGTTTCTTTTGAAAAGATTAAGGTGAAAAGGAAACTAACATTTATGAGAACTTGTAAAAGTAAACTTTCTTGATAAAAATAAACAGAAGCGAAGTTTATTAAAAGAAGCAAAGGTAAGGTTTTCTCATCTTTAATGTAGAAGAGACCAAATTGAAAAGGTATGATGCCTAATAAATAAACCATTAATCCCGCAAAGGGATAATAGATGAACTGATAGGCGTTATATGGAAAGAAGAGATAGTTTACGGAATTTAATAAGGTAAAGAAGAAAAGGTATAAAAGGCAAGCGAGATGATATTCTTTTTTCTTTTTGAAGAATAAACTTAATACCTCAAAAATGGTATAAAGACTTATAAAAATATTTAGACTAGTGAGGATGTTAATGGTAAAAACGGTGTTATGAAGGTTAAAGAGATCACCTAAAAAAACGGTAAACTCTTGGTAAGATGATAAATTATAATGTTTATTTAGTTCATAAAAATAGGGAGCTACCTTAGTTCGATCAATAAAGGCTAAACTTAAGAAATGAAATAAATACAACAAAATCAAGACCAGGGGAAAATAATTCTTTTTATTGTTTAGTTTTGTACAGCCTATTAGGACGAAGATACTTATAAGAAGAAAAGAAAGGATTTTTAATTTAAATATAGAGATAATTATGATGACTAATAAATAACCAGTAATGAGATTAAACTCATTAATTTGCACCTTAAGTAACCTTTTAAATCCTATACCAGATGCAGCAAATGTCAGTAAAAGGAAGACAAAGATGAGTAAGCATAAAAAAAACATAATATCACCTACATGATATTATGTCTTTAAAAAAAGAGATTATGAGTTAAAATTGTCAAAATCTGTAAAATCAGGTATCTCAATACTTAGTTTATCAACTTGATGGTTGTAATATTTTTTCATTAATGCTTTATCTTTATTTTTGTCAATGACCTTTTTCCCTAAAATTATGATTTCTTTTATTAGTTTCATGATGAGGATAATCGTTTCTAATTTTGCGGTGATAAGTTCAATCATGCCTGGACTTTTAAGAACTGTTTTAATTTCAATATCTTCATCACTGATTTCACTTAAGATGATGTCGTATAGACCATAGAGACTCCTAAATGGTATACCCGTTTGATTGGTAATGTTAATGACGAAATGATACTTTTCATCCTTATAATAAGATGGATAAACAAAACGGATAATGTCATCAAAAATGTCATTAATCAAAATGATTTGGCGATTTTGTTTAAGATAGCGATAAAGGGGGGATAAATCTTTCGTAGGAATGGTTTTTAGCCAGTTTACTTGACGGATTAGTTTATTCTCTACTGTTTGTGGAGTGCTAGTTATTTGCCCAATGGATAGTTTCTTATTGTTGTGATTAGGGATTACGATATAATCAGCTAGTTTTAGTCCATTAGTGAAGGTTACATAGTCCCGCTCCTTCGCTAAGCCATATAAACTGATATAACCATTATCTACGTATTCTTGAAAATACTTCCCATTAAAGGTTTTTAACAAATAACAGTTTCCCTCATTAATTTTCGTAAATCCTTTTTCCATAATAAATCATCCATTACTTATTTATTCTACAATATAAATAAGTAATGGATGATGATTTGAGGAAAATATATTATAGAAATGAAACAATTAACTCTAATTTACCATTTAGATTAATTTCTTTCATAAATGAGGTGATGATAAAATGATCACCTTTTTTGATTATTTCATCATTAATCTTACCTTCTCCATTAATAACTGATACTAACAAGAAAGTATTATTTTCTTTATTAACTAAACCATCAATATCCCATTTTTGCACAGTAAAGTACTTATCACTTACAAACGTGGTGATTTGATGATTATGATGTTTTTCTACTTTAATTGTCAAAGGATAATCTATATGGGGTACGGTAGTAACCGCAATCGCTTCTTCAACATGTAAAGGACGCAAATTACCATTTTGATCTAAGCGATGATAATCGTATAAGCGATAAGTGGTATCCGCTGATTGTTGGGTTTCTAAAATTAAACTACCCTTACATAAAGCATGTATGGTACCAGCTTGCACGTAAAAAAAGTCACCTTTTTTGATTTTTACTCTTCTTAAGAGTTTATCCCATTCATTATGTTCAATTAACTGTCGTAATTCTCTCTTGGTTTTCGCATTGTGACCGAAGATGATTTCACTGTCAGGTTCACAATCTAACACATACCAACATTCAGTTTTACCTTGTTCTCCCACATGTTGTAAGGCATAGGCATCATCTGGATGAACCTGTACAGATAAGTCATCATTGGCATCAAGAATTTTCGTAAGTAAGGGAAAAACAGGATGTTCAATATTATTAAATAAGTAGCGGTGCTTCTCATACACTTCTGATAAAGTCTTTCCCTTAAATGGTCCATTCTTAATTTTACAATCACCGTGCTTATGTGCTGAGATGGTCCAACATTCACCAGTATAGTTACTGGGAATATCGTAATTAAAGACTTCCTTTAGTTTGGTTCCACCCCAGATGCGTTCTTGAAACACTGGTTCTAGGAAGATTATATCCTGCATGTGATCAACTCCTTGCTTCCCTAATTATACCACAACAATAAAAAAAACGAGTATGGAAACTCGTTTTTTGGGAGATTATGGAGGATTAAACTAGAACTCTGTGGTTGATTTATGTATGTTTATTTTACCGCTAATTTAATCCTATTTCAACTGTTTTTATGATTAACACGCTTTCATAAAAACGGTTAAAGATGAACTAAGTTAATAGTTCATCTTTAATTCGTAGAGGTATATTTAATTATTAGAGGGAGAGTTACCCAAGGATTTACCTTGGTATCTATATAATATTACATTTTTCTCTATCCATCAATAAATATGCATTGTATGAAATAAGCATCTTTCAACAAAAATATATATGAGGTGATAACTTGAACATCGTATATATGCACTACCAGACGAACGATAAGAAAGTGGTAAACTACTTAGATACTATCATGTCTTTAGTAAATGATTATGTTAATGGTACTTATAGGGTAATTCCCTTAAAGACCATTATCTACTTATTATCATTCCTTTCATTATATCTTAAGCCGAAGAAAAAAGTTACGATCCTTACGAAAATTGAACGCATTAGCATGTTAATCATGTTAGTGAAATCATTTAAGCATGATTTAGATAATTATCTTAACTGGAAACATAAACAAAACATTATTAATAACTCAAGTAATCGGCAGGAGATACCGATTGAAGTAACAGTCTAAAAACTATTCATACTATTCCTCCCTCACATAAATTACGTAAGATAGAGGAATAACTTAAAAAGCTTTTAAATCCTGGGTGATTTAAAAGCTTTTGATTTTATATTGATGTAATAGTTCAATAATGAGATAGTTTTCACCTTGATAAGCAAGAGAAAAGGCGTTTTCTCCATCATTATCAACATGGTCAATATTTGCGCCATATGATAAGAGAAGTTCAACAATTTCAAAATACCCTTTCATAATCGCAATAAGTAATGGGGTATCATTGTTTTTATCAACGCTATCAACTAATGCTTTATGTTCTAATAGGTATTTGACAATATCAGGATGGCGATTAACTACTGCATAAGTGAGGGCGGAATAGCCTAGGTAGTTAGTTCTGTTGATGTCAGCACCCTTTTCAACTAATAATTTAACAATATCTAAATTACCATAGCGACTGGCTTCAATAAGGGCGGTATTACCTAATGAGTACTTACTCTTCCGAGTGGCATTGATATCCGCTCCTAACTCAATCAAGGTTTTCACAAGTTGATAATCGTTTAACTCAGCCGCAACGGGGAGAATTGGTTCATCATTGACAGTAAAATCGGCATTAGTCGTAACTTTCATTAACTTTAACTTGTTCACAAACTCAATGATATACTCAAGTTTAGTAAAATGATTGGTATGTTCATGTAGTAACATCTCCCGTCCTTAAACTCACCTCACCCACTTAAGTGTCGTATTATCATTTTATTACGTTTTTCACAAAAAGACAATATAGTTTTGTATTTAGTCTAACTATATTAAGATTATAATCGTTTTTTTTCATCATTTATTTCTCTTTTTCGAAATTAACTGATATAATTATGACGGGGTGATTACACTTGTTGGAAGTTTATGATGAATATCACCGTTTAGTTTTACAGGTGCAAAAACACATAACACTGAAATCCCTTCATGATGCGAGTGAAAAACTCGGCATTTATTATGCCAAACAATATAACATTCAGAATAAAACGGAACAAGCCGCTTTATATGATTTTGTGACTTATGAAGAGATTAATGGGAATAAAACCATTATCGAAACTTTTAAGGAAATCTATCAACCTAAAAGTAAACTTGAAGATGATTTAATAAAGGGTATGGTAAGTAGTTATACTTCTTTATTTATGGTCAAAGGTATTAGTTATGATAAAAAGGAAATCATGTTACTAGATATTATGAATAATAAAATTATTCCTTTAATTAATGATCCAGCCAAGTTTACTTCATATGATAAAACTATTTTCTTTTTAAGGATAATTAAAGTTGATAATATTTATATAAGTAGTGACTTTCAATTATTATTTCCCAAGAAATCAGAAAAGACTTTGCGTAAACTCTTCAACAAATCCTCCTTATTAGAAAGAGAGTCCACCCATCGGTTTATTAACCTTTTCCATTATCATCGCAAAGTCGGAATAAACAAATAATGTAATTTGTAAAGGATGAGTTAATCTTGCGTAAAACAACACCTTTAGAACATTTTATGAATCGCATCAATGAACTTAACGAAAAGATTTATAATCGTGATCCTTGGCATATTAATTATGTCGATCGTTCTTTATTAACTATTTTAAATAACCTTGAAAAAATTGAACTTGAACTGATAGCGTATGAGTTAGGTATTTATCATGATTATGATATCACTAAAGAAGATTTAATTAATATCTTAATTGAGAAGTTACCAATTTATGTACCGTTATATCTTAAGAATTGTGATCGATCAGCGCTCTATTTTATTAAGCGCTTGCTTAATAATAATGGGTTGATTCGTTATTATGAAAATGATCACAATCTAGTATTGAATCTAAGGTATACGGGTAGTTTTTTTCTTGTCCTTATTGATGGAAAAAGATACATTTTAATGCCTGAAGAAATTCAAACAAGTTTAAGAACGCTTATCGATGCTTCGTTTGAAGAATTAATTAATCATAATCAATTTGTGGTTGATTATTTATATGGTCTATTAACTTATTATGGTGTTATTAATTATGAGTATTTCGTTAACTCTATTAGTCAACATCTAGAAAGACAAGAGTTAAATGACACCTGGTATTATCAAGGTATTATTCACTTTCAAAAAAAGGCTCATAAACGCATTGAAACAACTAATGACAAGATTATCCTTAGCAAAATAACATATAAAGATCTAATTAGCCTACAAGATTATTATCGGAGTTATAATCTTAAATGTAAGGCGATAACGAAAGAAGAAATCTTAAAGTTAGGTAAACAGCGTACAACTGATACCCAAACGTATAAAGATCTTAGAAAATTGTTTATGGAATACTTTGCGATTAAGAGTGATGATGTAGGATTAGTTGAAGTCTTAAGTGCGTTAACTAACAAAATGAAGCTTGGTTATACTTTTATTGAATATATCAACTATATTAATCAATATTTTATTTTTGGAAAAGATGATAAAGACGGAACGATAGATTTCTTAAACAAACTAGTAAACATATATTTCCATGCCCCAATGTATGCTTTGAAAGGGTATAGTTTAAACGAAGCTAAGGATTATCCAAATGTTTATATCCCCCAAATAAATATAAATAATTATCTTAGTAAACTACGCTATGGTAATGATGATATAGACGATGAAGATGAACTTGAAGATTAGTGATAGAATATTACATGCGTTTGGAAATTATTAATGTAAGGTATTAGATAGATATAATGTAAATCTATTTTAAAAAATGATAGTGTAAAATATTTTGTGTAAATAGAAAAGGAAGTCATCCAGTGTTAAAATAAAATTTGGAAAAAAAACACTATAACACAGAAAGGATGACTTCCATGTATAATGATACTACAAGATTAAAAGAAATTCTATCAAATAATGTCAATTTGAATGAATTTATTTTA